>JAABUJ010000050.1_pt1 | contig 276561 bp, 300 predicted proteins | sample 5559131 | NCBI WGS metagenome assembly JAABUJ01 (sample SAMN10711875, study PRJNA513366) | rock metagenome | isolation source: Antarctica rocks | place: Antarctica: Victoria Land, Mt New Zealand nord | collected 2016-01-07
CAGGCGGGCTCCCGCCGAAGGGGCTTCGGGGGCCCGGCGCGCCGGCAAGCGCTCGGGAGCGTGCCAGAGCGCGGCGCGCACCACTGGTTCTGCGAGGCCGCGGTGCCGAGCTGCACGCCGAGCGGGCCGGGCAGCAGCGGGCGGCGGAAGAGCATGTCGCTGTCGACGATCAGGATGTACTCCTCCGGGGGCGCGGCCTCCTTGAGCCAGGTGGACACTGTGTAGGGCTTGAGGTAGGTGGGATAGCTGCGCGACGCGCGCCAGCGGCAGTCAGCGGCGGCGCTCCTGACCAGGCGACCTCACACGGTCTGCGCACGGTCTGTGCTGCGGCGGACAGGGAGCTGCACGTGTCGTCGAACTGAATGCTTGCAGAGCGTGTGAGGAGCTACGGCCAACGCGAATGTTGTTGCATGACACACGCCAGTGGACAGACAAGGCAGCGCAAGGCTGGACGGTGGGGACACGCACTAGTCGCCGTCGACCTGCTTCATGGACGGCACGACCCAGGTCGGCATGGCCCAGTAGACGGTGCGGCGGCGCAGCTCCTCGAGCGTGCATGATGCCAGCCGCGTGATTGCGCCGGGCTGCCGCGCTCGCAGGAAGCTGAAGTACAGGCCCATGCACTGCCAGTCCGCGTGCGCCTCGCAGCTGGTGACGACCACGGTGTGGATGCTGGGGGGCCGCGCGGCGGGCTCCGGCAGGCCGTGCGCGCAGGCCAGGCAGGTCACCAGCGCTGTCAGTGCCGCCCAGCCCCGGCGGTCCATGCCCACGACCGCATCCTTCTTCATGCAGCTCGGCATGAGCGCAGACCCTGGTGAGCATGACTAATCAGGCCCTCCCCCTTTTCAGTACGAGGCCTCCAAGAGCAGACAGGCATTCCGACTGCACTGGGCCGAGCTGATGACCAGGGCGACAACAAGCGACTGCTACTGTATTGAAACCTTGCACCTTGCCGCTCGCGGCGTTGCAAATCTAGTTTCCTGGCGCTGAACCTGGCCGAGGCGCCGGCAGGCGGGGCCCGCGCAGGTCACCCGGGCGCAATGCGGGGTGCATGCGGGTGAGGCAGACCCTCGCACAGGCGGAGCTGGGTCAGTGCGAGCGCCGCGAGCGCAGGGAACCCAGGATGGGGAGGAAGGAGAGCCCCATGGACACCCTCCGCAGGTCCGCCCGCCTCGTGCCGCCGGTGCCGGGGCGCTGTTGCCTGTTTGGCCACTTCTTGTAGCACTCCCTGTCCTTCCACTGGCTGCGGGGCACCGCTCCCTCTTTCTCGGGCGCCTCCAGCCCCTGCACGCCTCCTCGCGGCACACCCGACGCGCACGTGCGCCCGGGGCGCAGGTACAAAGCGCCGATTCTCATCGTGGCGGTGCCGGTGCGCGCCCCGCATCAGACGCAGCTGCAGCGGCAAACGCCCTGGCGCCCCGCCCGAGCGCGCCCGGGCTAACCCGGCGCTGCTCAGGTGCTGCTGGTCGCTTGCATCCTGCTGGCGCTGCCGCGCGGCGTCAGCCGCACGAGCTTCATCAGGCGCCTCGCGCCCGACACATTCAGCAAGCGCGCGGAGCAGATGAAGGACTCGATCCCGGCGGGCCAGGGGCACGACGTGTTCTGCGTCGTCTTTGACGCCGGCAGCACCGGCGCGCCCCGGGCGGACCCCCCGCAGCTCCCTCGCCCGCTGCCGCTGCCCTGGCTGGGCGCGCGTGGCCCGCCTCCGCTGCGCGCGCGTGGGGCGCCGGCTCCAGCCGGGGGCACCAGGCAGCGCACTGTGTCGTGTCCCAATCTAGAGGCGGCCGCGGCCTGCCGGCGCAGATACGGGGCCCTGCCTGCAGCCCCGGCAGCTGCACGCCCGCGGTTATGAGCGGAAAGAGGCGCCGCGCAGTCCTGGCCGCGGCGTTTGCTTCTCCCATGCAGGCGAGGTGCGAACGCGCCGCCGCGGCCGCGCGCGCGCAGGCAGCCGCGTGCACGTGTACAAGTTCACGCAGGCCGGCGCGAAGCTGGACCTGCAGGGCGACACGTTCGAGCAGCTCAAGCCGGGGCTGTCCTCGTTCGCGGACGACCCGCAGGCCGCCGCCGACTCGCTGCAGCCGCTGCTGCAGACCGCGCTGGCGACCGTGCCGGAGGACCTGCAGGCGCGCAGGCCCCGCGCGCATGCGTAATTACCAGACCCGACCACAACCCCTAAGGCTGCCGGGCCAAACGCAAGCGACCGCGCGTGGGGCGCTGCCTCGCGGACGGGCGAGCGCCAGAGGGCGCACTGGGGGTTGACGGGCGCGCCAAGACCGCCTCGCGCAGCCTCCGCACGGCACGATGCGGAGCCGCCGGGGGGCGCACGCGTGACAGCGCCGCGCGGGGCCGCGCAGGGCAGGACCAAGGTGAAGCTGGGCGCGACGGCGGGCCTGCGGCTGCTGCCGGGCGGCAAGGCGGAGCTGATCCTGGACCGCGTGCGCGACTTCCTGCGCGCCTCGCCCTTCCTGCTGGACGAGGACGCCGGCGTCACCATCCTGGATGGTCCGGCCCGCCTTATACCCTATACCCTATCCCCCTCCCCCCCCCCCCCCGCGCCCAGGACAGGGCTGCGCCCGCTTGCGCTCTGGGCTGCCGCCTTGCTGCGCCGGCAGCTCGCCCGCGCCCTTACGATAACGCAGTCGCCGGCCGCCTATGCCTAGTCGCGCTTGGGGCACGCCAGGCGGGCGCCCCCACGGCCGCGCGCGGTGCGCGCAGGCGCGGACGAGGGCGCGTTCGCGTGGCTGACGCTCAACTACCTGCTGGGCAACCTGGGCAAGGGCGAGGCGCGCACGATGGCCGCCATTGACCTGGGCGGCGGCTCGGTGCAGCAGGCGTACGCGCTGACCGCGTTCGAGGCGGCCGCCGCGCCCGACGGCTACATCACCAAGCTCGCCGGCGGCGGCCGCACGTACTCGGTCTACGTTCACAGGCGCGCCGCGTGCTGGGCAGCCGCACCGGCCCAGAAGCCCCATTCAGGCGGCCGCTGGAAGCCTGACGCCTGCCGTGACTGCGTCGCGACCGCGCGCGCAGCTACCTGGGCTTTGGGCTGATGGCGGGCCGCGCGGCGGTGCTGGCGTTTGAGGAGACGCGCGCGGCCAACCCGTGCATCCCGGCCGACCACAGCGGCTCGTACGAGTACGCGGGCGCCGTGCACGAGCTGACCAGCCACCCGGACGGCGCCAGCTTCGCCGCCTGCAGTAAGCTCGTCGCGATGGTGCTAAAGCTGGACGCCGACTGCGGCGCGCCGCGGGTGCGCGCCGCCCTCCCGCGCTCGCGCGCGCGCGCGCGCGCACGCTCAGGCTCCCATTAGCCAGCCTCATGGAGCGGGCCTCGGTGCGGCGCCCGGCTCGGGCCGCCGATCCGGGTCGGCCCTGCCCGCTCTCCCGCGCGCGCGCTTAGGCGGGCGAGCCGCCGCCAGGCTGCGGCCGCTCTTCAAGTGTGCTCCGCAACCCGTCAACATGCCCGCGCGCAAAACCCAGGTCCCCGGGCGCCCGCTGAGCAGCAAACATGCCCCAGGCACGCCGGCCGGCGGCGGGCGCGCCCCCATCCTGCCCCGCGCGCCGCGCAGGACCAGTGCGCGTTCAACGGCGCGTGGGGCGGCGGCCGCAAGCCGACCGCGTTCTACGTGTCGTCGTACTTCTGGGACCGCGCGACCGACGCGGGCATCATCGCGGACGAGGGCGCCATCACCTGGACGCTCAAGCCGGACGACCTGGGCGCGGCCGCGCAGAAGGCCTGCGCCGCATCGGCCGCCAAAGTGGCCGACCTGTTCCCCAAGGCGCGCCCCATGCGCGCCCGCCGCGCATGCAGCACGCCCGCGCGCCGCCCGGCCGCCGACCGGGCACCCGCGCACCTCGGGAGCCTGTGGCGGCGGCCTGCCACGAGCCCGGCCCGCGCGCGCTTGTCCTGTTCCTGTTCTGCCACCAGCTCCTGCCTGCGCCGCGCTAGATTGCCAGCTCGCGCGGCGCGCGCACCAGCCGAGCGGCGCGCGCGGGGCGAGCATCGCCGCCGCCGCCTGGTGTTGCAATGTGCGCGTGTGCATGTCTGCGCGGGGCCGCAGCGCAGGCGCCTCCGCACCAGCTGCTCCCTGCAGCCCAACCCGCGGCCCGTCGAGCAGGGCGGGCGCGCCGCTTGTGCATGCGCGCGCGCCGCATCGATCCCAGGCAGGGCGCGCGCGCCGAGGCGGCCGCGGCCGCGCGCGGCAGGTGGAGAAGGCGCAGGCGCCGTACCTGTGCCTGGACCTCAGCTTCCAGCACGCGCTGCTGACGCACGGCTTCAAGATCGAGGCGGCCAGCCCCGTCACGCTCGTCAAGCGCGTCAAGTACCTGGGCCAGGAGATCGAGGCCGCCTGGCCGCTGGGCGCCGCCATCAACCTGCTCTCCTCCTAGGCGGCGGGCCGCGGCGCGCGCGGGCGGTGCAGGCCTGGGCGCCCCACGCGCGTGAGCCGTTACAGCCAGGACCTGCGAGCTGGATACCTGCGCGCTGGCCGGGCTGTCGAGCAGCGGCCGCGAGCGCGCACGCCGCGTGCCAGGGCGCAAGGGGCGGCGCGGCGGGCTGCGGCAGTGCGCCCGGCCGCGGCCTGGCCTGCGGGTGCCAGCTGCAGCTGGGGCGCCTGCGCGCGCGTGTCAGCAGCGCCTGCGCGCTGCATCTGCGGCAGTCTGTGTGGGGTACCTCGCGCGCGGCAGCGACATGCAAGCTGCACAGCCGGCCAGAAGGCTGTTTCTAGGCAGGCAATATCGGGTGCGTAGGCGGCGCTGGACATCTGTGAAAGGTGTTTGGGTGTATACAGATAAGCTTTTGCAAACAGTTTTGAATGGGCCTGCTTGCTGGCGGCTGCCATGTTTATGGCAGCAGCAATAAGTGGGGTTTGACGCCTGCGCTCAGGGTCATATTGCATTCATTCAGGGCTCATTTGCAGCGGCCTTGAGCGCGAGGAGCGGTCCAAACAAACAGAATTTACAGCAGATTATTTTCTTCACGCTGCCGAAACATGCGTGCGTGGACATGCTCCAAGCTGCCCAAAACAGCGCAGAAGCCCGGAGGTCACCACGAACAAATGGTACTTTGCAAAGTCTGGACAATGCGTCATGCCCAAGTCTGTTATCCCCCAGAGGCCTGGTTCAATAGGTATCCTGCGCATCATGCGCATGGACTGGGCCAAGACCCTAAAAAGCCAGGAGGCCCGCACAGTATGCCCTATATGAGGGGACTCACGGCAGGTTCCGGCAAGCACCCGGGACGTACATAGCAAATAAGAAAGAAACTGACTAAAGAGCAAGGCAGGGACGCACACATGCTCTGCACTTGCATAGCACCCGAGGAGCATAGCACTGTGTTAGCAGTCCTGTGCATGCTGACCCGGTGGTGCTCCTCCCCTAGACCTACGCTAGAAGGCAATTGCCAGACAAGTAGACCGAGGTTTGCAACCCATGACAAGAACAAGACTGGCTCTCCAACCGCTGAAGCGTGCAGTTACATGCCCATGAGCGCCTCAAAGCGTTGTGCACATGTGTCAGCAAATCTCATGGCAAAAGGCAGGCGAACGCCGCGTCGCCGCGTCAGATTTCCGGGAGCTGGCAGGGTCGCCACGCTCTAAATGCACACGGGGAGCCTAAAAGGGTACAGCCACCACACCGGACCACGCAAACACCCTAAAAAATCTCCTGGCTACCACCCATCTACTTCAGCGCCCAAGGAGCGGCGCAGACACTGCGCGGCTCCTACATCATACTCGAAAGCAGTCTGTTTAGCCTCTGTGTGCTATAAGCCCTTGCTTAACCCACGCCATTCAGATGATGGCATGAAGGGCTCTGTGCCCTGCAGATGTTTACCAGCCCACGCATGAGCCGGGAGAATACCTGCCGTGGTCACACAGGGCTCTCTGGGGAGCTTGATGTTTGCGAGAGTCCAACAGCTACTCGGGTGCGGCACCGCATAGCGACAGTGCCGAGAGGCTGCCTGCCTGGCGGCCCTAGGGGAACGGCTGCCTGGCCGCGCCCCAGCGGGCGCGCCCCGGCCTTCACTAATAGGCGGCACCATTGGCTGCTTCACCTGCGCTCGCCAGGCGCCCGCGCCTGCCGCCAGTGCATGCCACCCCTGTAGCTCGGCGCGCGCGCGCCGCCCCTCACTGGCTGTCCTGCGGGCGGCCGCCGCGTGCGCCGGCGCGCTGGCCGGGGCGCAGGCGTTCCAGCGGCCACTGCCACTGCGTATCAACAATGTGCTCCGCCGACGGAGCCTCGCGCGGCACGAACATGTTTATCGCGTGCACCCACGCGCCGCATGTGGGCTGCACCATGGCGCCCATGTAGCCGAGCCCCTCCTGCCCGCCCGGCAGCATGATGCCGCCGTGCACCTGCGCACAAGCGGCACGGGGTCAGCCGCGCGCGGGGCTGGGCGGAGCGCCCGATGTGGGCGCCGGCACAGGCACGCGGATCGAGCTGCAGCCGGTGCCGCGTCCCTGCATGCGATTGCAGTGAAAAGGACATTCTGAGATAAAGCCAGCCCAGAGCAACCTGATCACTTGAAGGATACTCTTCAGAGAGCATTGCAGTGCTGTTCCGCAGCTACTCGGCTGGCCGAGGGCGGCAGAGAGTCGCCCGGCAACCTGCAGTGGCGTCGGCGCGAGGCGCGGGTGGCGCGCGGGGCAGCACCTCAAAGGGCCCGGCGTGCTCGGGGTCCACGAAGGCCTTGCCATGCTCATGCTTGTAGGGCTGGCGCTTGCGCGTCGTGTAGTGCTGCATCGGGTGGCCGCCGCCGGCGGGCCCGCGCGACCACAGGTCCGCCTCGTCATCCGCGCTCGCGCAGGCGGCGCAGAAGGCGTCGTAGCGCCACAGCCGCGCGATGGTGCGCCCGCGGAAGCAGTACTTGACGAGCGCTTGCACGGAGCGCACGGAGGGGCTGGGCAGCGCGAGGTACTCGTCGTGGTCGGCCAGCGCGAGGCGCAGGTTGGCCATGCCCCAGCCCATCAGGATGGCGTGCGAGTAGATGACCGGCTGCCAGCACTTGATGTGCGCGGGGCCGGAGCACCAGGCCGTGCCCTCCCACAGCACGAGCACGAGGCGGCCCGCGTCCACGAGCGCCGCCAGGCGCGGGTCCGCCAGGAACGAGGCCACGAAGATGCTCTGCCGCCGCCGCGCCGCATCAGCCGGCCCGCCCCGCGCCCACCCGCGCCGCGCGCAGAGCTGGGCGCCGAGCCCGCCGCAGCACTCTGACACACAATGTTGGTCACGGCTTCTGGACACCGAGCAGCTCGCTCGCCATAATGGCCTGTGAGTACCAGTGCGGTGCGGCGCACGACAGCGCGCCACGCAGCGCGCAGCGCGGCGCGCCTGCGTGTACTGGAAGAAGCGGCTGTAGCCCAGCTGCAGGTGGTACTGGATGTAGAAGAAGAGCACGTTGTTGGCGGCGCCCGGGTCAGTGTGCTCCAGGAAGGGGTGCAGCACCGCGTGCACGCGCGGCTCCGCCGACGCGGCGGCCCGGTGCTGCAGCGGCCGGTGCAGCGCGCCTGCGCGCGGCGCCCGCGCGTCGGCGCTCGGGGCGGGCCGGCGACCCTGCTTTCCAGGCCCGGCTGCGTGGCGGCGCGCAGGGTGCCCGCATGCAACAGGCACGCAGTGCGCGCCTGGCATCAGCGCCCACCCAAGTCAGTGCCACGCCCGCTGCTCAAAGTCCAGGCGCAGAGACACACTGCAGCGCCAGTCTTCCTCACCGCCGTCCACACATGCCCGTCCGCATACGCTCGTTCAGGGCGCTGCAGGGCTGGCAAGGGCGACCCAGGGCGAACGCACCCGGCGAGAAGTAGGCATAATCGGCGATGCCGCCAACGTGCAGCGTATAGTCAGCGGCGGCCTCGGGCCCGCTGAGCGCCAGCTCCACCGGGTACGGCACGCACATGCGGTAGTAGACGTCCGTGCCCGGCGCGGGCCGCTCCGTGTTAAAGCCGGCCATCAACTCGCGCAGCACGCGGAAGCGCAGCGCGCGCCGCTCGCCGCGCACCGGCCTGCGCGGTGCGGCCCACAGGCGCGGCGTCGCGCCCGTGCCGCCCCGGCCGCTGGCTTTGCTTGATGAACAGGACGGCCTATACGGCTGGCCTGCGGCTCGCGACGTGATCTCCCGCTTTGCAGCAAAGCGTCACGGCTGCAGGCGGCTGCGCAGGGGTAGTTTGAGAAACCGGAGCGTCCAGGGCCTGCTTTACCCGGCTGTGCCAGTGGCCTGGAGCGTGCACGGGGGCGGGCGGCAGGGAGGGCGCTGCATGGCGGCCAGGGCAGGGCGCACTGCAGGAACAGGTCCGGCCATGTCGAGCCGGGGACGTGGGGCTGGCAGAGGTACCCGCCGCCCCACCCCTGTCGCGCGCAGACGCTTGTTGGTGCATCGAGCAGGAGCCCTTCCTGTCGTGCACACGGCGTTGCAACTGCGCCGTACGTGCCGGGCCGCGCCTGCCACGCGCGCTCGGCGGACTCCGCAAACAGGAAGCCGCGCAGCGCGACGCCGCCGCCGCGGTGCAGGCCCTTGAGGTAGATGTGCACCACCGCGGCCTCGCGGAAGCCGGCCACCGCAATGACTCCCGGCAGCGCAAAGTGGTGCACGCCCAGCTGCGCGCGCGCGCCGAGAGTCGGGCGTCGGGGCAAGGCGGGCGCACACTCTTGCGGGCGGGCCTGGGCGCACGTGCGAGGCACGGCTGCCCGACGTCTACAAGTAAGCCAGGTGAGCAAAGCGTGGCAGCGCCTACGGGTGGCAAGGCAACATCCTCACCTCGCCCGAGCTCTTCACCAGGTGCCGCATCGACCAGTGCGCCCCATGCGCGCGCTGCAGCCCGCGCTGCAGGGGCTCCCCGGGTTCCTCCCCAGCCTGCTGCGCCCCCGACAACAGTTGGCTTGCGGACCGGGGCAGCACAATGTGGACCAGACCGTATTCAAGCATGCTGTCTAGCTCAGGTCGTGCACTAGCAAACACTGCGCTTGGGTGCCGCCACCTGGCCGGCCGCCGCCGCCCAGGGCGCCGCCGCCAGCACCAGCAGGCTGAGGAGGAGCGCTTTCAACATGCCCCTGCGCCCCGGCCTCTGCACGGGTGCCCCGCCATACCCGCCGCTCTGTGCGGCAGCGAGCGCTCTGCCCAGCGGTGATCAACCCCTTCGCAAAATGCGCAAAAGCATGCCGGGAACCATCCGACTCGGAACCCAACCGTTGAACGCTGAGGGTCGACAGGATCTGTCACCAGGCAGGGCTTCCTAGTTCACGACGCAGTTGCTTGTTGAACTGCGAAGGACCTTCCGCCCACGCCCAAGGTCGCGTTGCACCCAGCCACACGTAGAGAACAGAAGGTATTGTGCATCCCCAGGCGTACGGACCAGGCGCAGTTCGTTACTGCCGAGGGAGGTCGGCAGGAGAGGTTGGCTCGGTTGGCGACTGACACTCGACCAGTCTAATACAGTCACACCACTGGCATGGGCAGTTGCGGGGAGAGGCTCGAGGTACATCGGTAGCTTTTCTAGCTATAGCACGACTGGGGCGATGGCCTGCTGCATGCGCCTGCGCAGCCTTGCGGCTGCGCGCCTGGCCTTCCTGTGCGTGCTGGCGGTGCGGCTGTCGCTGGGCGGGGCGGCGCCCTCGCGCAACCTGATAAAAGTGACAGCCACGCGATCGCGCTCCGTCGCGGCCTCCGCTGGCTCCGAGTGCGCCCCTGCTGCGCCGCCGAGATAATGCTTGGCACACGCCGCTCCCCGCAGCACCGCAGACGTCCGCGGGCCCGCGCCGCAGGTCGGAGCACCTCACGCGGCGGCGGCGCACGTCCGAGGTGGCGGAGTGGGCGCTGTCGACCGACGTGGACCTGAAGCCCTTCATCTACGTCTACGAGCTGCCCCCGGAGTACAACGAGGCCTTCAAGGCCCTGCCCGCCGGCTGGCACTCTGACCAATACGACTGTGCGCTCCCTGCCCCGCCTCAACACCGTGGCCTGCCCGCAGCGCCCCGCCGCCCGGCGCGCCACTCGTGCCGCCTGCCTGCATACGCCTGCCTGGCACACCGCCTGCCTGAACACCGGGTGCGGCGTGCTGTCCGGCACATACGCGGCGGGCGCCGACGGGGCCGGCCGGCGGCGCGCAGTTGATATCACGCTGCACGAGTACCTGCTCAACAGCACGCGGCGGCAGCGCGACCCCGAGAAGGCCAGCATCTTTTTCATGCCCGTGTACCTGGCGCGCCTGTTCAACTGGTTCTGGACGCGGCAGCACTGCAAGTCGGAGGCCGACAGCCCGCTGACCTGCATGAAGGAGCCCGACGTGCGCCCCGCGCGCGCCCCGCCCCCCACCGCCCCCACGCACGGTCGTGGCCTGCATGTAGCCCTGGCTCGCCCATGGTGCTGCCTCCTGCTGCCTCCTGCCAGCGCCTGCTCCGGAGGCATCGCGCGGCTCTGGTGGGCCGGCTTACATCGTGACGCGCGGCGCGGCGGCGCAGGTGGACCCCTGGTGGGATCAGCACTGGGTCGGCGCGCAGAACGCGACGAGCAACGTGGTGCGCGCGGCAATCAAGCACATCAGCCACAAGTACCCGTACTGGAACCGCACCAACGGCGCCGACCACTTCCTCGTCTACTCGTACGACCGAGGCGCGCGCCCCCAGGCTCCGCTATCGCGCCCACTCTCGCGCGCCACAGCGGGCACCGGGGCCTCCGCGGCACCCCGAGCTGGGCCGGCGCGCTGACGCGGCGGGCCGCGCGCAGGGCGCTGCGACATGGGCGCGGGCCTGGCGCTGGCGGAGATGGGCAAGTCGTTCGCGGTGATGTCCTATGGCGACCTGGCCGCCCGGTGCGCGCCCCGGCCTTGCCAGGCACCGGCCGCAGGCACCCCGCGTCGTCAAGTGTCACGCTTCGCATGCACCCGCATGGGCCGCGGCTGCCGGCCCTGCCGCTCCGGTGGCGGCCCGCGGCGGGGACGCGCCGGGCGCGCTGACGCGCGCTGGCCGGCAGGTCCATCCCGACGCCCACCTGGCACCGCAACGACAACTCCGACGGCTGGGGCTTCGAGTGGAAGGGCGCCGCGGGCTTCCACTGCGTGCGGCCCGACTTTGACATCGTCGTGCCCATGTACGCGCCGTACACGCGCACGGCGCTCGTGTCGCCGTTCAGCCACCCGCGCAACATTAGCGTGCTGCTGCGCTTCAAGGTCGACAAGACCGACGGCAAGTACCTCATCGCCAACCATGGTGCGGCCCGCCGCGCCCCGCGCCCGTGCGGCGCCGCGCCGCACGCCCGTGCGGCCCGGAGCGGGTCAGCGGCGCGCGTCGAGTCGCGGCGCTGCCCCGCGCGCGTTGCAACTGCCTCGCACGGCATGCCGCGCTCGCGCCGGGTCGGGTCTGAGCGCGCGCGCGCGCGGCGCAGGCCACCGCCTGCGGTACGAGCTGGAGGACTGGTGGGCCAAGGATCCGATCGCGGGCTCCGAGCTGGGCGTGAAAAACATGAAGCAGACGCAGGCCGACATGCAGAATGCCGTCTTCTGCGTCTGCCCGCCCGGTGCGCAGCCCGCGCCGGCCGCCCTGCGCTCGCAAGGTGCCGAACATGCGGCAGGCAGCCGCTTGCAGAGCTCCGGTCGGTGTGGGGGAGCTTGCCGCGAGCGAAAATGGGCGGCGGGCGCGCGCGCGCACCGAAAAGGCGCGGCTGGGCCAGGCGTCGAGCGCGCGCTGTGCACCGCCGCGCGCAGGGGGCACGCAGGACAGCACGCGCATGTGGCGCTCGCTCATCTATGGCTGCATCCCGGTGACGTATTACCGCGCGGTGGAGCTGCCATTCATGCGGCGCCTGGGCATCGACTACGGCCAGTTCTCGGTCAACATCCAGCCCGACGACTACGACACCACGCAGGCGCGCGCCCGGTGCCCCGCACCCTGAGCACCGGCGGCGGGCTCTGCAGCCGCTCAGCTACCGGCTGTTCCGTGTGATTTTCGGCGCCTGCGTCAAAAGCTGCTCGCTTGGCTCCCTCTCGTGCCACACTGCTGCATGTGAGGCCTCTGGACTCAGGCGCGCGCCTCAAGAGACTGCATCGTGCGCGGACGGCGCAAGGGCTGCCGCGCACTCTGCCATGCTCTGATGGGGGCCGGGGGCGGCTGCAGGCGCGCCTGCGCGCGCTGCTGGAGCGGCCGGAGCGCGTGCGCGCGCTGCAGGAGGGCGTGCTGCAGCATCAGGCGAACTTCCTGTGGGACCCCGAGTTCGCCGCCGGCGTGTACGGCAACATCGAGCGCGAGCTGGCCATGCGCGCGGTGCAGCGCGCGACCGGCGAGACCATCTCGGTGTTCTGAGCGGCGGGGAACAGTTTTCTTTATGTCTGTACCTCATCTCTGGTAGGCGTGGTGCCGGCGGGGCCATGACGGCAGACGCGGCTGGGCCCATGCGTGGGCGCACACGCGGCCGAGCGGTCTGGCCCCAGGTGGCGGCCCGTTGCGGGCCGCACGCTGACCGTGCGTGAGAGTTTGCTCCCCAGCGGCCAATTCATTTGCTCGGGGGCACTGCAGGCTGCCGGGCAGCAGCACTGTGAACGCCCCTGCCGGGTAGCGGGGCATGGGCCGGGGTTGCTCCCGGGTCTGCGCAGGACAGCAGCCCCAGCGACCATGGTGGGCTGGCAGCATGGGAGCTGCGCGCACGCTGCGGGCGGGACAAAGTGGGCTTGCCCGATCTGTGCGATCTGTGCGGAGCTGCTCACTCGGCAGCCTGCATGCAGAGTGCCCAGTGAGGTACTCTGCACTCCGTGCCCACGTGCGCACCTGCTCGCACGCATGCGCAGCCTCTCTGGCTGCTGAACTCCAAGTGGTGGCGCACGTAACATTCTGTGCATCAAGTCAATGTTCAGTTACATGTTTGTTTCACGGGCATCCTTGTGATGGAATCGCCCAACGCGCGCGAGCGTGTTGCCCAGGCTGGTGCGCTTTCCAACGTCTTTTCTGAGGGTTTCTGAGGGTCATTGTCAGCCAGGCTCATAAATGGTATCCGTTCATCCATTCAATGGATGGAACAGACTCCTCTGGGCGGCACTCGGGCTCGGAGGTACATGCAAGAGGGCGCATGGGTAGTGCACTGCCGCTTGCCGGGTCAATAAGGGAGTCCCGCAATGCGCAGCCCGAGCATTTCGCTCTCCGCCATGTATGGCGTGGCGCTATGCGCAGGACATGCAGGGCCACGATTGACGGTGGCTCAGCATAAGCAGGATGGGCTTTAGATTAGTCGCTGCTGGTCGCTGCCTTTCAAGGCAGCGCCAATGTGGGTCAGCTGTGTGTACGTGATCATGTATTGCATCCCGCCCTGCATGCCTTTTGTGGGCGCCCCGTGCCTGCTCGGCGGTGCCGCAGCATGGCGTAGAAGGTCTCTTGCATTGGTGCAAAACCCCACCGTTCCAGGAACACTTTCTGGCAGTAACGCAAAACGCTCAAGGCCCGCTCTGCAGTCCCTGCACGCAGGTCCTGCCAGTATTGCCAAGCAGGTTCCTGCAGGGACGGCAGAACCATTATGCCGTCTGGCTGTCCAAGAGACTGCACCCATAACAAAGCCGCTGCAAAATGTGGCGCAGGCATCCCAGAGCCAGCGGCCCCGGCGCCGGGCCCGCAGCGTGTGCATGGCGCTCGGGCAGGCTGCTCGGCACGCGCTCACAGGCGCGCGGTGCTGAAGCTGCGCTCGAAGTCCTCGCGGACAGCGTCCATGAAGGGAATGGTGTTGAGGTACTGCTCCGGCGTGACCTTGGTGGTGCCGTGCACGCAGATGGCCAGGTCCTGCGCGCGTGCGCGCGCCGCCGTCAGCGGTGATACAGCTGCTCGGCAGGGCTGCGGGGGCTCCTAGCCAGCGACATAAACGCATCGCTCTTTCAGCAATGCCATTGGCACTGCTGGGGCAGGCTGGGGCAGGGCTCCCGGCACGCCCTACGGCGCGGGCCAGGAGTCACCACAGCCCTGACCATGCAGCTGGCAGCTCCATAGGCCCACTGGCTTAGCACCCTGCAGAATGTTAAGCGTGGAGCGCTGCAGCAACACGCCTCCAGAGCCCCGCCGGTGCCTGTCTGTGAGGCGCGGCCGCGCCTGCTCGTGCTGCTCAGCACCGCATCCCGCCCGGGCGCCCACCCGCTCTGTGCAGCATGGCCGCCGCGAACGTGCGAGTGCAGAGCGCGAGCAGCGGCCTCCAGGCTGTGCGTGCCGCTGAAGAGTGCGCAGAGTGCGGTGCTGCATTAGGCTTAGGGATAGGCGGGCGCGCCTTGGTCATCTTGCCGCTCTCGATGGTCCGCAGCACGGACGCCTCCAGCTGCGCGCAGAAGTCGGACAGCGCGGCGTTGCCGTCCAGCTTGGCGCGGTGCGCCAGGCCACGCGTCCACGCAAAGATGGATGCCACTGCGGGAAAAGAAAATCAGCGCAATAAACTGCGGCGCGGCTGCCTGCAACTCAACACCTCTGAGCCTGCGGCAACACGTCTGCCCTAGGAGAAACGCCGCACCACCTGTCCTAGGTGCTGTGCGGTTGCGCGAGGGCATACACGGGGTGACGGCGGCATCTGGCCTGCCCGTTGCGATGTGCAGTGCTGCAAGCAGTCTCAGCACAACGTGAATGGTCGCAACCTCAGCGGTAAGCCAGATAGCCAAATCAGGGTACGTACCCGGGTTTGTGGACGTCGGCCGGCCCTTCTGGTGCTCCCGCCAGTGCCGCGTGACGGTGCCTGCCCGCGACGTCCGCTTCAGAATTTAGGCATGCAGAAGGGCTCTGTGCTGCAAGGCCAGCGGCGCTGAGCGGTACAGGTCATGCGTCCCGCCCCACGCCGCGCCTGTGATCCATGGTGCACACCGCTGTCTGTCCTTCACAGGGACTTCAGGCAGCACGTCGAGGGGCTGAGCACGCTTGGCAGGGCGGCATGGATCGGCGCGGCAGGGCGCGCGCCGTGAGCGGCCTCGGCCTCCAGGGTCTTGCCGTCGGGCGTGGTGAGCACCGAGGTCATGAGGCCGAGCGAGCCAAAGCCCTGCGCGACGATGTCGGACTGCACGTCGCCGTCTGCCGCGCGCACATGCTTAAGTCACATGCTGAGAGACATGCTGAGACAATAGTGCGTGAGCTGTACACAGCACAGGATCTACCCATAACAGACAGGCGCTGTGCATATCTTAGGTTACAAAAGCAAAACAGCAGCTGGGGCCGGCGATGGGCGCGCGGTGCGCAGCGAGCCCGCACCGTAGTTCTTGCACGCCCACACAAACTTGCCCTCTGACTTTAGGGCCTGCGCGCAGGCCGGGGCCGTGTCAGCGGACTGAAAGACTGCTCCGAGCATAGAGGCTACATTCCCATCGCAACGAGCATGCCAGACAAGCCGATGTTGCCGATCTTTCGCCAATGATCGCCAATAGTCAATCGCCAACAGTCAGATGCAAGTGCCTACTCCGGCGACGGCTGCACCAGCAGGCGCGCGCAGCAGAGCTGCTCGGCATGCGCCGCAGACGGGCGCGCCTGCGCGACCATGTCGTCGATGAGGCGGTGCTGGTACCAGATGCCGGCGGCCTCGTACTTAGCGCGGTAGCCCTCGCCCTCGTACATGTCCTCGAAGATCTGCAGGAAGCGCCCGTCGTACTTCTTCAGGATCGTGTTCTTGGTGCTCAGGTACAGCGGCCTGCGCGGCGCGGGCGCCCACGCCGGTCACCGGCCGCCTCAGCATGGGCGCGCCCTGCGCGGCACCCCCCCCCCCGCCGGAGCCCTGGCACCAGCCTCCGCATGCAGCGCCCAGGGCCGCCTGGCGCGGGGCCGCGGCGCGCACCACTGCTTGGTCAGTGCGTACTCGAAGCACGACTTGGCAAAGCCGCGGATGGACTTCTCCGTGTTGTACCTGCGCCGCCGCGGAGCCCCGGCCCTCGGCCGCATGCGCAGCGCGCGCCGGTCTGCGCATGGTGTCACGTTTCAGGCAGTAGCAGGGTCAGGTGATCGAACCGTCGTGCTATCACGATCGGCGCTGCGCCACGGCTTGAGCACGCGCAACATAGATGCCGCAACGCAGTCTGTCTCCGTGCATCTGCAGACACTGAGGGCGCATGACCTAAGCGCGCGCGACGGCGCCGCTGAGCGCGAGCGCACATGCCCAGCGCGACGCCCGCGCCATCGAACTGGTGCACCTCGTGGCGCTCCGGCGCGCCGCCGCCGGCCGGCGTGAACACCAGCTCCAGCTTGCCCGGCGCCTTGATCAGCAGGTCTGTCGCGCGGTACTGGTCCCCGAACGCGTGCCTGCGCGGCCACGCGCCGCCCTTGCCGCCTGCTGGGCGCCTGCTGGCGTCCTGCTGGGCGCCGCAGCGCGAGGCCCGCCCTATAGCAAGGTCTCCGCATGAAACCAGGGCCAGCATGCGTTTGCATGCCCGCGCGCTGCCCGCGGTGCGGCGCCCGGACGCTGCGCGCAGGCCTGCCCTCTCAGGTCCTCATTGACAACAATGCATCGCACGCGCCGGCAGCAGCGGCTGGCCCGCAGCACACACACCCTTGCCTGCGTGCTCCTGGCTGTCAGCAGGCCGCCTATCGGCAGATGCACACTGGTGTAGTGAGTGCCTGCCTGACTGGATGTGCGTGACCCCGACCGGGGCGGGCAAGGGCCCAGGCTGCCTTCATGCTGCAGCATCGATGCACCGCTGGCGGAATTTTCCGCTGAGAACACGGACACCGCGTCAGGGCGCGGCGCCGCGCACCGGCCGACCACGATCGGGTGCTTCCAGCCGGGCACCAGGCGCGGGACGTTGGAGACGACGATGGGCTCCCGGAACACCGTGCCTGCACGGGCGCGCCAGCGGTCCGCACACGCGAACCCTCGCAAACCTCAGGCCACTGCCGTCGACCTGGACGTGCACAGAACCTGAACGTGCACGTTGTCAGTTTAGGCTGGCCGGGCGCGCCGTTGAGGATGTTGCGGATGGTCCCGTTCGGGCTGCGCCACATCTGCTTCAGGTTGAACTCCTTCACGCGCGCCTCGTCCGGCGTAATGGTGGCGCACTGCCCCGGCCGGGACGCGTCATGAATACGCCTCCTGCCTGCTCGCACACGGTGCGCCGCGCACGCAGGGACGCAAGCAAGCCGGTGCGCGCGCCTTGATGCCTACGCCATATTTCTGCGCGCCCACGCGCACGTGTCAGCCGCCTGCCCGCCGCACGGCCCGTCGCGCGGCCGAGCAAGCCATGAGCTGGGCGCGGGCGGCTCGCAGCCCGGGGGCAGGCTGCGGACCTGGATCGCCTTCGCGGCGTCCACGGTGACCTGGTCGTCGGTGGCGTCGCGGTGCTCGATACCCAGGTCAAAGTACTTGATGTCCAGGTCCAAGTAGGGCAGGATGAGCTGCGCGCCGGCCCGCCGCTCTGTTGCATGTCGGACTTGCAGAGCAGGCACGCTGCAACGACACGATGGGAAGGCAGGTTAGACAAAGCTGGCGACCGCGCAGACCCCACCTTGTTCTTGATCTCTGTCCAGATCACCCTGGTGACACCAGGCGCAGCAGTCAGTTGCTGAGCTGCTCAAGAGCATGCATTAGGCCTGCCGTTCAGCACCCACCGTGTCTGCTCATCGCCGTCGAGGTCGCAAACTGGGCCCTCCACTTTGATCTTATGCCCGCTCGCCATATGCCTACCTTTCAGGCGCACGCACACATTTCAGCCAAAAGTGTGTACGTTGCGCCGCGCCGGCAGCCTCAGAGTGTCCGTCAGAGCTTGCCCCTGCTATGCGGTGCGTAATGACTACCAGCAGATATGCATGATACTGCACAGACAGCCCGAGTCCCATACAGCGTTCCAGGCCAGACAAAGCTGGTGTGCTCACTTTGAGCAGCAGATATCGCAGTTGGCGCGACGCGCTTACAGCATTGGATGTTCTGCCTGCTGTTCAGTGCCTGCCCTCCCCTGGATATCAGCGCGCGCAGCATCCCAGTGACATGTGGCACTCCAAGGTGTTGTAAGCTGTGGCAGATGGAGGAAGGAAGCGCACACCCGCCGCCCGGCTCACGCAGAGCTGAAAGCGAGACCGCAGCTAGGGTCATGTTCGGATGACAGGGCTAGTAGGTGTTTGAAGGTAAGTTTAAATCACAGTTGCCCGCCAGGCCTGGCTTGGATGCAACTCGGTTTATCATTGGAACGTTGAGGTGACAAAACATTGCTCATGTTGCCAGAAGACAAGCCCTGGTCTGGCATTTTTTACCCATGCAGTGCGCGCTCTGGCAAGCGGGGTGGGCAAGATCATGCTGTCATAGGTTTTGCAATGCCTCCAAGGAAGGAAATGTGTGGGGCGCTATGCCATGCGGTATGCCTACGTAAGATTTACAGCAGGTAGCGCTGCACATCAAGCATGGTCGCGCGTGTCACGCCAGACTTGCCTTGTGGAACACCATCACTGTCTGGGACAGCCACGGCAGCTTGGTGTGTGCACGCAGCCGCCGCGTGGCTTCTGCATCGTGAATAAAGCCATGGCTCTCCAGCTCTGCGATGACCTCTGCATTAGCCTTCATGTTGACATGGAAGTGGCCCACCTGCGCTGCGGCCCGAGGTCAGGCGGTGCTGAGGCGGACACCGTCCGTGCAGCACCCACACCATCAAAAGCTGCATGCAGAGCATAAGCTGCATGCAGAGAGAGACCAACAACGCTCGCCAGTGGCTGTTTACATGGCTGCTCGATGACTTTCCAGCAAAACACCATGTCAGAGACTGATTTGTCAGCAGGAGCGCAAGCAGGCACGCATGGCCGCGGCTGCACCTGGCCGGGCACGGCCCAGGACAGGACAATGCCCAGCGCGGCATGCCGGTACACATTCTCAAGGTACACCCTCTCGTGCTGCACCGGAGTGTGCTCCGCGACCTGTGCGCTCGCTCGGGCACAGCTCGGCGCTCCACGCTCGGGCCCCGTCATGGCAGGAGGAGATGCGCTGCCACGAGACCTATGCAACAAGCCGCACCCCGACCGTGCGGTGCCTGGGACGTCCATGCCCGCCATGCCGGCATGCAACCCATGCAATGAGCATGCGCTGCTGTGCATGCGTGTCATCGTCCCACCCCGCGCTGGTCACGCGAGCGGTGCGCGCGCCTCCAGGCTGAGCACCCAGTCGAACTTGCGCCCAAACCACTGTGGCACGGTCAGGTCCGCAAAGCGCACGTCCTCGGTGGCCACCTCGATGTTCTCGGCGCCGTCGTAGCCGGTCCAGTCGATGCCCTGCCGGCGCGCGTGCTGCCTCCCTTGACGCGTGTGCTGCTGCATCGGCCGGCAAGGGCGGCGAGCAGCCTGGCGCCCCCCCGCGACGCAGATGCGCAGGCTGCAGCAGGGCCGGCAGGCAGGCTCGCGGCTGGAGCGCGGGGGGCGCGGCCGGCGGGCGCGGCACCCGGGCCCTGAGGTAGGCGCCGTAGTGCCCCAGCCCCGCGCCCAGGTCCAGCACGCGGCTGTGCCTGAACAGGCCGACCAGCTGCGCGGCCAGGCCCTCGTCCAGGTAGTCGTTGGCGCCCACCTTGCGCACCTCCGCGCTCAGGCAGAAGCCGCCTGCGCGCGCGGCCGGCGCGTCGGTCCCGCCCGCCGCGTCACGCAGCGCGCTTGGCGGGCGTCGCACGTCGCAGCAAGGACGGCATGGCCCCAAGGCCTCCCGGCAGCAGCCACGGGCGAGCGCTTGGCTGCATGTCGCAGTGTGCCTGGTGAGCCTGGTGGCACTTACCGACATAGAGCAGTCCCGGCACGCGGACAGGTGACACACACAACGCTCAGCCTTAATAAGGTGCTCACATCGATAAGGTTTAGCTAGCGCCGGCGCCGCGTCGGCTTGGGGACGAGGTGCCAGGGGCGCGCGCACCGGTGGGCCCGATGCCCAGGTGCTTGCAGGCGAGCGCGCCGAGCTCGCGCCGCACAGCGTACAGGCGCTTGCGGAGCGCCAGCACCTCCGCGTCGCGGCAGGCTGGCTCGCTGCTGTTGCACTGCACGTACACGCCGCGGTCGACGTCGTCGACCGGCCGCCGCCGCGTGGGCGCAGGGCTGCGCTCCGGGAACAGGCGCGGCCAGGGCCCCAGGTGCCACGCGGCGCGGCCCGCGTGCGCCAGCGCCAGCAGGGTGGCCGCAGCGGCCAGGCACGCCGCGGCCAGCGCCAGGCGCGGCCGGCGCCGGCGCCGAGCTCCCGGCCCTGCCAGGCGCCGACAGCACGTTGGAGCTCACACTGCACTGTTTTTGGTGAACAGCCCTATAAAGTATTAAACGCTCCAGCGTCAGCGCTTTTGCAGGTCGCATGCGCGTGTCTCCACATACACTTGGGTGTGGACTGGGGTGCTGCCCAGGAACACGTGGAGGCAATATGAAGGCGTCAAGGCAGTACAGGTGTTCACCAGTGGCCGAGAAGCGCTGGCGGGCGCCCATTCACGCTACATCCAGCTCCGCCCCGCCCTTTGCCGCCGCTTGCTTGCCTGCTGCTGCGGTTTCTTGGATTACTTCAGAGTGAATTAGCACTGATTGGTAAGACGCTGACCCTCCAGCGCATGGGTGGTGTGTAGCGCTGGTAGTAACTGAGCACACACAGAAGGGTCTGCCTCTCCACCCTAGATGCAGGTCTGGACAGGGGGTGCAATCCAGCCGTTGCACACCTGAGGCAGAGCGGAGGAGGTGGTGGAGAGGCAGTGCTCCATATTTCACAGGGCAAGGCGGCCACTGCAGCCATGGCGGGCGCTTGGACTGTGCCCAGTGGCAGCTCATGCTCGTGCTGGCTGCAGCGCTCCCAGCACAGGCGTGCTTTGAGGAGGGTGGGTCACAAGTGCCCTTCCGTGCAAGCTTTGGTTCGTGCATTTTCCATGCAGTATTGAGCGCAAGACCAGACCAGACCAGACCATACCTCACGACGCTCGCAGGAACGCCGGGGCAGCCCGCAGTGCGCCAATGCGGCGTCCGGCCCGCCCCCAGCGTGGCCGGGAAGAGTGCCGGTGCAGGATGCAAAGCCCAGCTCCGGCAAGAAGGTGCGTTGCTCCTCCATGCGCTGGGTGCGCCAGGCGTGTCTGGTTTCGCCAAGGACACTGACAGAGCGGCGCTGTGTGCGCGCAGAAGCTGTCCATCCTGGGCTCGACTGGTGCGGTTGGGCCCCCGCGCAAGCGTGCACTGAGCAGCCGCGGCGCAGGCCGCGCCTGAGCGCGCGGCCGCGCGGCGCGCCAGGTTCGATCGGAACGCAGACGCTGGACATCATCGCCGAGCACGGCGACCGCTTCGAGCTGGTTGCGCTGGCGGCGGGCGGCAACGTGCAGCTGCTGGCGCAGCAGGTGCGGCAGTTCCAGCCGGCGCTCGTCGCAATACGCGACGCGGGCAAGCTGGCGGAGCTGCGGGAGCTCCTCCGGGACGCGCCCCGGCAGCCGGAGATCCTGGTCGGCGACGAGGGCGCAGTCGAGGTCGCGCGCCACGCCGACGCCGACGCCGTGGTCACTGGCATCGTCGGTGCGCATATTTGACTCCGTTGGCGGAGAATTGCTGGCAAGCAACGAGCGTTGGGCCTGGCCGGCAGCCTGTGGGGTGTGAGAGGGGCCGTCCCTGCCGCGCTGAGGCTGCTGACGCGCGCGCGGCGCCCGGCGCGCAGGCTGCGCAGGGCTGCAGCCGACGGTGGCGGCCATCAAGGCCGGTAAGGACATCTGCCTGGCCAACAAGGAGACGCTGATCGCGGGCGGCCCGTACGTGCTGCCGCTCGCGCGCGAGCATGGCGTCAACATCCTGCCAGCCGACTCCGAGCACTCGGCGCGCGCCCATGCGCCTGCGCGTCCCTCCGACCGCCGCGTCCCGAGACGCTTCAGTGATATGTGTCATCCAGCACCTGTGGACCCGCACGGCGCCCGCAGCCAGCGCCGCGCAGTGTGCACCAGTGCTCCGTGGAGCGGCAGTTAAGAGTGTCGCGGAGCTGCAGCACGCACATTACAAGCCAGTGTGTCGAAGCACTCCCTGAGCCACGGGCACCGCGCGGCTGGATGGAGATGCAGGTGCTATCGCGGGCCACGCTGTGGCAGCTGCAGGACCAAGACCCACCGCTCCGAGGGTTAAAGTGGAAAATCCTAACCCTGTGCACCCTGCGCGCACGCAGGCCATCTTCCAGTGCCTGCAGGGCTTGCCGGAGGGCGGCATGCGGCGCATCATCCTGACCGCCTCCGGCGGCGCGTTTCGCGACTGGCCGGTCGAGCGCCTGCGAGAGGTGACCGCCGCGGACGCCGTCAAGCACCCCAACTGGAGGTGCGCGGTGGCGGCGCGCCGGCCGAGCGGGTCGGCCGGCGCGGAGGTCCGCGCTGCGCGGCGCAGGCGCTGCAGCTCTGCTGCCCGTGAGCGGGCCGCCCCCGAGGAGTGCGAGGCGGTGCGCGACTGCGGGTGCAGCTTAGGTACGGCTGCCTGAGCCTGGCGCTGCAGGGAGGCCGAGAGCTCTTGGTGGTCGCAGTGGCGAATGGCCGTGTGCTGCGCGCGGCGTGGACGCCGGGGAGCGGCGGATAGCGCGGCGCTGGTGAAGAAGGACCTTGACCGGCACCTTGTGCGCCGGCGCCGGCGTTTGCACCAGCCGCCCGCAGCCCTACGACATGAGCATATAGCCCTGTTGCGCGCGCTGACCCCAAGCCCGCCGCGCTGCGCGCAGCATGGGCCCCAAGATCACGGTGGACAGCGCGACGCTGATGAACAAGGGCCTGGAGGTCATCGAGGCGCACTACCTGTTTGGCGCATCCTACGACAACATCGACATCGTGATCCACCCCCAGTCCATCATCCACTCCATGGTCGAGACGGCCGACTCGTCCGTGCTGGCGCAGGCGCGGCCCGGCGCCTGCCCTACGGATAACTAGCCAGCATGCGGCGGCGGCGGCAGCGGCGGCGGCGGCGGGCGCGGCCCGGCAGCCCCTGCCTGTGCGCCCGCCCCAGCTGAGTGAAAGGCCAGGACGTCGCCCTGCATGAGCGGGCGCGCCCGGGCGCGCCTCCCCGCGCCGCGCGCTCGGGCCCGCCGGCGCGGACGGCCAGGCAGGCGCGGTCGGCCTCGCGCCGGGCCGGCGCCCGGCGCGTTTGGCGGCGCGGCCCTGCCGCCGTGCCCCGCGCGCCGCGCTGCCCCGCCCTCCCCCCTCCTCCACCTTTCCCTGAGCCACCCCCTGAGAGTCTGCGCGGCGCCGACGCGCGGGCGCGGCGCGCGCAGCTGGGCTGGCCGGACATGCGCCTGCCGATCCTGTACACGATGTCGTGGCCGGAGCGCGTGCCCTGTTCCGAGGCTACCTGGCCGCGCCTGGACTTCGCCAAGTGCGCGCAGCTGACCTTCCGGCCGCCCGACCGCGAGCTGTACCCCGCCATGGACCTCGCCTACGCGGCCGGCCGGCGCGCGCCCGCGCGCAGCTTCCTGCGGGGCAGCCGTGCCAAAGCGCCCTGCTCGGGCGCCTGCTTCTGCTGCGCGGCAAGCGTTTACAGCTACTTGGCGGTACAGTGCCCTTGCCAGGCGGGTGCGGTGTCACGACAGCGTCCTGCCTGGCCGTGCCCTGGAGCCTGGGCGGCGCACGCGGAGCGCGCCGCGCCCTCCTCTCCCTGCTCGACGCGTGCAACTCGCGCGCGGCGTGGCGCTCAACGATGCGGCCCGCCGCCCCGCACCATTAGCCAGCGTCTGCTCGGCGCGAGTGCTGCCGGCAGCCGCCCTGCCAGCCGCCGCCGGGGCAGGCGCGGCTGCGCGCGAGGCCCGAGCGCCGGCGCGTGCGCGCGCAGGGCGGGCGGCACGATGACGGCGGTCATGAGCGCCGCGAACGAGAAGGCGGTGGAGATCTTCCTGGCCGAGCGCATCGGCTACCTGGACATCGTGCCGCTCGTGTCCGCCTGCTGCGAGGCGCACCAGCAGGCGCGGCCTGTGCGCCTTGCTCCGTGCTGTGCGCGGGGAGGCTGCGTGGCGCCACGCCCGCTGGGGCCCAGGCACGTCAGACCGCAGAGAGCAGACTGTGATGTCAGAGGTTGCAGTGCCGGTGCACACTTTTTTCTGCGTGACAGGTCGCTCCCCCTCTTGCCCTGCTGTCTGCTCAGCTGCGCCTGACAGGCTCCCTGACGTGCGGCCTCGCCCGTGCAGGACCTGACCGCGGCGCCGAGCATCGACGACATCGTGCACTATGACGGCTGGGCGCGCACCTGGACGGCCGAGCATGCAAAGTCCTTCCGGAGAGAGGCGCAAGCCGTGCTGAAGTGACGGCTGCGGACTGCTGCGGCGCGCCGCGTGTGGCGTGATGAGAAGCGTGATCGCTTGTTGCCTACCGTCTGGTTGCCGAGATGCTCGTGAAGCAGGGTCGGTGTCTGCGGCGTCTGCATGTCGCTGAGGATTCATGGCAGTGGGCGTCTATACAAAGCATTGCGTCCGCTGCCTTGTTTGCACCAGCCTGACAACAGTCCATCATGCCGACGCCCATTTGCTAACTTCAACAGGGCGCTCCAGGCAAGCGGAGCACGCATCACACACCCCGTCTCGTGCGCCAAGCGATTCGAACAGCCACAGAGACCCAAAGGCACGCCGGGCTGATGGGGGGCGTCAGACGTAAAAGTCGGTCTGCCGCGACGACGCGCCCACCTGCTTCAGCTTCTTCAGGATGGACGAGTAGTACTCCTGCGCGGGCCCCGCCGCAACGCCTCAGCCTTGGCATTGCCCTAGCTGCTGCTCTGATGCGAACGTCCACATCCCGCCAGCCATATGCGTGAGCACGACAGGCGCCGCAGCACTGCATCCTCTGTACGTGCATGAGCCTGCTGCCAGCTAGCTTGCATGCATCTGCTATAAGCAGGCACAGCGTACATCACGATAATGATCCTATCGCTGAACAGACTTGGGCAGGAACAGACTCGGGCAGGAAGCAAGGGGCTGCGGGCGCGCGACAGCTGCACGCTGGGACTGCATTGCGCGGGGAGGGGGGGGCGGAGCGGGGGCGCGCCTGCAGGTACTGCTCGAGGGTGGTCACGTCCTTCGGGCTGAGCCCCAGCAGCGAGTAGGTCGCGTCCATGGGCGCGGCAAACGTCTCGTTGGTCGCCAGGATGTCCACAAACGCCTGCCACGCGGCGCACCGGCGCCCCCTTCAACACGGCCGCGCGTCGGCCCAGGCCGCATGCAGAGCGCCAGCCGCTTTGCCCAGCCCCGGCCGGCCCCGCCCTTGCAGGACGCATGGCGGGCTGGTGCCGGGCGGCAGCGGTGCACGCACGCTGCGCATTACACCCGCACGCTGGCCATCCCCACATGAACCCTGTCAACAAGGCAGGGAGCGCGCGCGCCGCACCAGGCGGTCGGCCGCGTCGCGCGCCCACTGGAAGCTGCGCAGCAGCGAGCGCGTGGCCTTGAGGAGCCACACGGGCACCTGCGCGCGGCCCGGGCGCCCGCTCGCGCCGGGCGACCTCCACGCGCCTGCTAGAGGGTGAGGCAGAGCGGCGCTCGAGAGCCAGACGGCTCGCACGCTGTGCACGACTGGTTGAAAACGGCATGGGAGGCACAGGACGGCGATCTGCTGTGGGCTGCCTGGAGCCCCGGCGCGCTGCTACCAGCTTTGTCGCAGTGTGAGCGAGGGCGCGCGCCGACCTCGTGCTGCCAGGCTGGGTCGACGCGCAACGCCGCAGGGCGGACATTGCTGAGGGTCGCAGCCGAGCGGTGGGGACCGGCCACGGCGGCGCAGGCAGGGCGGCGCGCCTCGGTCACGTCGGCGTCGGCGTTGGCAAAGCGCTCGCAGAGCGCGATGACCTCGGACACCGTGTACGCCTGCGGCCCGGCCAGCGTGATCCGCTGCCCGACCGTCTTCTCCGTGCGCAGCGCCGCCAGCGTCATCTTGGCCACGTCCTGCGCGCCGCGGCGTGCCGGGGTCAGCGCGAGCGCTCCTCGCGCGCCCCGCCGGCAGGCCTGCCAGCCCACTCGGGCGCTCGGAGCGCTGGAGAGAGTGACCGGTGACATGGTCGATCACTGCCCTGACCGCAGCGCCCGCCCGACCGCTCCGCTCGCGGGCGCCGCCCCGACGCACACGCGCAGCACGCGAGAGTGCGCACTGCCTGCAGCGCCGCTGCACAAAGGCGGCCCCGCGGAGCCGCGCCCGCCCGGGCGCGCATGCTGCCCAGCGCGGGGTCGGGGTCGCGCGCTGTCACACAGGCGGGGTTGATGCCCTAACCCTAGCCCTATCCCAGGGCCGGCGCGCGCACGCGCCTGCGAGTCCAGGTAGGCGGTGCGCGTGGCGTCGGAGGTGCCCCAGACCTGCTTCTCCTCCAGGATGGGCACCGCGTAGTTGCCGATGATGGCCTGCATGAAGCCGCACAGGCGCAGGATGGTGAAGTCCAGGCCGGAGGCCGCCAGGAAGTCCTCCGTCCGCGCCTTGATCTGCATCAGCGGCACGTCCGCATGCCGATCCGCGTTGTGGATGGAGAAGAAGACGTAGCGCTGGATGCCCATCGCCTGCGCACGCGCCGGGGGCGCCCGCGTCGGCGCGCATGCAGACATCGGCGCGCGGCGCTGCTCGCGACGCGCGCTGGCGGCGCGACCAGGTCGAAAGGGAAAAAAGGGCTTACATGGCGGCGAGCCAGTGCCCGCCGTGCGGCGCGGGGCCCAGGGCGCGCGCCTGCGCGCACTGGATGAGCGCAACCTTGCCCTCCCAGTCCACGCGCTGCGCTGACTCCTCCGGCCGCGCGGTCGCGCAGTCGATCACCGTGTGGATGCCCACCTGGCGCGCGCGCGTCGGCCGTGAGGTGCGCCGTGTTGGACTTGGTAGCGACCTTCTGCACAGGCTCCAGTCTCCGGCGGCAGCGGCGCCTGCCGGACTGTCCTTCGGGCCCCGACCTGACAGGGTGTGTGCCCCGCGACCCCCCTGCTGCTGGGCGCAGCGTTGAGGCGCGCCCGTCGGGGCTTGCTGCCAGCTGAGAAGGGGCCGGCCGCGCACCAGGGCGGCCGGCAGCGAGGTTGGGTCGTTGAGATCGGCCTGTACGGTCGTGGCGCCCCAGTCCCGCAGGAAGTCCGCCGGGTTCTGCCGCGGGCGCACGATGCAGCGCACCTGCCCCCCCCGAGCGCGTTGGTGAGCAGCGTGCATTGGAGGGCAAGCAGCGTAGTATGCTGGCTGCTCCCACAGCGTCGCACCTCGTAGCCCTCGTCCAGGCTCAGCCGCACTATCTGCCGCCCTGCACGGTACAGGCGCCGCGTGAGACCGGCTGTGCAGTCCCGGCAACCGACAGGGGCTCCAGCAGCTGGAGCGTGTAGAGCAGCGCAAGCGCGCGCACACCCAGCGTGCCAGTCGCGCCGACGATCAGCACCGAGTTCTTGGGCACCGGGGTGCCGCCCATGGCCGCATAGCGCGAGCTCTGCGTGCTGGCCGCCGCCACCAACAGGCCGCCTCTCCTCCCGCCCCGGAACGCCCGCGCACGCGCCCTGCCTGCTGCGCAGCCCCCGCGCTGTCAGGCGGGTGCGCGATGCGCAAGCAACGACAGCCACCTGCAGGGAGAAACCGAGACGCGCGCACCCGTGGAACACTGCGCCAGCAGCAGCGCGCAGTCAGGTCGCCCGCCTTGCCTGCCCGGCGCAGCCGCTCGGCGTGTGGTTGCATGCCCAGCATGCGTGCCGGACGCGCTCGCCCCGCACCCGGGCATTGGCCCAAAGACCTGCAGAGCCTGCACAGTGGCCGTTCATGACACTAGTTCACATATGTTGGAAGCGCAGCGCTTCAACCGCCAAGAGCGTCTCTGCCGCACCTGACGCCAATGCCTGAGGTCACACCAGGCCTCGTTGCTAGCAAGGACCGTCCGTGTGTGGGATGTCTGGTGCTGCGCTTCCGCTGTGGTTGGTCTGATGCAACGGGATTTCTGTCCCGTAGCGAGCCACGCTGGGGTGGTTCTTCCAACGCCTCCAGGTCTTCCAACGCCTCCATGCACGCCAACGGACATTCACCAGCATAAAAACAGTCTTCACAGCGACCGCCGCAGCCGCCGCAGCCGCCGCAGCATTAGTTTGCAGGATCGACAGGCTGCTCTGTAAGCCCGAGCACAAGGAGCCCATACTGAGCCGCATGACCTGTAATATTATGACTCACCCACCAACCACCTGCACAACCCCACTTGCCATCCTCGACCATGCGCAGTGCCCACCCTAACCGCATGCTGCGAACGGCAACGGCCCCTGCAGTGCGCCCAGCAGGATGCTTTCCCGCAGCCCGCGCATCAGGCGCGCGCGGGCACAGCGGCCTGGTCCACGCTATGCCTGACGTCGGTGCCGGCCGCAAGCGCGGCGGCCTGGCCGGCCGCGACGAACGCGATCATCTTGTTGAGCGCCGACGCATACGCGCGCGCGCTGGCGACCACGATGTCGCTGTCCGCGCCCGTCCCCGAGAAGCTGCGCTGCACCTTCTGGCCCTGCGCGTCGCATGCACAAGAACCCTTTCACAGGGTCCAGCAACGCCGTGTCAGAACCCCTCCGCGACTTGCGCACATCTGGCTCGGCTGCAGTGTCTACCGCATGGCCTATGCTGCCGTGAGGGTGTCTGCGCTCCCAAAGCAGAGCCCTGACATCGCGTTTCCTGTTCATGCTGGGGCGGTCAACTCCCCTGACAGCGTCCCAAGCCACAACCTGTAAAAAAGTCCTGTGCCTCATCAGCGACACGGGCACAGGCTGAAATGCGCAGCTCAGGCCGCAATGCCTGCATGCCTCCTGCAACCTCCCTGGCTCTGCACAGCGCGGGCTTTGCTGCGGCACGGTCCATGCGCGCGCGCCTGGCGCGAGGTGACAAAGCCCTCGCCGGCCATCTTGCCGGCTGGGCGCACGACGATGCGCGTGTTGGCCAGCGCCTCGATGCCCTCCGTCACGCTGCTCACGCTGTACTCAGTCAGCTCCACCTGCGCGCGCGCGCGCAGATGGCCGCCGTGAGGTAGGGTTAGGAAAGGGTCACTGCGCTCGGTCAGCTCCACTGGCACTCAAGCACGGGGGCCGTCATGAAGCACGGGTTGGCTTGGGGTTGCCGCACGACGGTCAAGTGTGTGCATGCGCGCGCGCGCAAGCGGCCATCAAGGAGCAGAGGCCAAGCGGCTGCGGACACGCATGCCGCTGCTCGCGCAGCCACGCTTGCGCCTGAGGCGCCGCCGGCCAAGAAGGTGGGGGGCGCACCGGCACGCGGACGAGCGAGTCGATGGCTTTGTATGCGGCGTCGACGGGCCCCGTGCCGAGGCCGGTGGCCACGTGTGTGATGCCGTCCGGGCCCAGCATCTGCACGGTGGCCGTCGGCAGGCCGCTGGTGCCGCAGACCACCTGCGTGCCCACCCCCGCCCTCAGGCCGCACGCCGAAGACAGCTGACAGTTGGGCACCCCAACATCAACGTCCAACCACCTCCAGTCTGTATGGGGGCCTTCGCCTGCAACACAGGACTCGCGTTGATGCAGCATGGAGCATGTGCGCCAGCAGGCTGGCGCCCTTGAGCACTGCCGCAGGATCCCAGGCGATGCTCCAGCCGTGACCAGCCAGCATGCCCGCTGGGAAACAGAAGCAGGGTCATAAACTTCACTTTGCAGAGAGCCCCACTGTGAGGGGTTCCACAATGCCCGCTCCATTTAAATCTTGCATGAGCGAATGCCCGCCTTCTGGGCTAGGGCGGGCCGGCGCGCCTGCAGGCTGGTCAGCTGCCACGCCTTGGTCGCCTGGTGCACCTCGTCGCCCAGAAGCGCCAGCACGTCGTCGTCCGTCACCTCCTTCTTCTTCTCCGCGACCTCCTGCGCACACAGGTAGGTTAGGGTTTTCACTGATACCTCAAAATCCCTCAGGATTGGGTAGGTAGGTGAGGAGCTTCGGCCTGCGACGCTCACGCCACCCGCGCTTGACGGCTTGCGCTCGACGGCGGCCAGACGCCCCCGGCTCATCCCGGGTGAGCTAGCCTGTCAGGCCTGTCGGCCAGAGCGGGAAGCAGGCTCGCTGGCAGGCGCGGGCGCACAGCGCCCTGCGGCCTGCGGCGAGGCTTGGCGGCAGCGCGCGGCGCGCCTTGAAGCGCTTGAACACGTCGTCCAGCTGCTCGGGCGGCAGGTCGAAGCCGAGCTGCGACAGGCGCGTGCGCAGCGCGTTGCGCCCGCTGTGCTTGCCTGCGCGCGCGGCCGGCGCTGGGCGCACGAGGCGCTGGGCGCAGGGCTTCACAGACCGGCTGCTGGCCGGACTGCTCAGCAGAAATTGAACGCTGCGCCAGCAGATGACCACAGCCGCCAGGACTATGCAGTAGATGCAGAACACAAGCAGGGGCTGGGGCCAAGGACCCACCTGATGTTGAATAGGGTGCGGGTGCTCACAGGCGCTAAGTGGCGGGCCAGCACCAAGTCAGGCCGCCACTCCTGGACAGGCAGCACTTCAAAAGGCAGCATAACACGAAACTCGTATGAGGTAAGTGAGCCGGGTGCATGGACTGTCAGGCCGCGGGCGCGCACCCAACACAATGCCGGCGTCGTCTACGCGCACGAGCCCGATCTCCTCCGGCGTGATGATCTCGTACGTTGCCTTGCTCTTCAGCATGCCATCCTGGTGGATGCCGGACTCGTGCGCAAACGCGTTGGCGCCCACGATCGCCTTGTGCGGCTGCACGAGCATGCCGCTGAAGTCGCAGACCATCTTGCTGGTCGTCACCAGGTGCACCGGCCGCACGCCCGTGCGCAGGCCACCCAGCTGCTCCGCCCTGCCGCGCCCGCCCCACCATTGCTCCCTGCCAGCTTGGCAGCTCATGGCGGAGCTGCCCTGCTGCCTTCCAGCCTCGCTTCACATGTGCCGCACAGCTTGCGCCTGGTGAGAGGTGGAAGGCAAAGGCTACATGACCACCCGGACCGGAGCCGCCTCCAGCTGCGACTCGCATGGGGGGACATCCTGCCAACGATGCTCCCGTGCAACTGTCCCCCTCATGCAGTCCCAACGGATCCCCCAAGACGTGGACGCGGCGCAGGAGCATGGCGGGGGCAGGACGTTGGGCAGGAGCATGGCGGGGGCAGGAGCTCACGTCTCACGCGCCCGCCCGCACAGGCCCGCGGCGGGGGTAGGGTAGGGTTGAACGGGGCCGCGCCCGCGCTTGTTGATGGCCATGACCACCTCCTCCAGCGACGCGTTGCCCGCGCGCTCGCCGATGCCGTTGATGGTGCACTCCACCTGCCGCGCGCCGGCGGCCGCGCCGGCCAGGCTGTTGGCCGTGCTCAGGCCCAGGTCGTTCTGGCAGTGCGTGGAGAAGACGACGCCGGCCGCGCCGGGCGTGTTGGCGCGCAGGTCCGCGATCAGCGCGCCGAACTCGTGCGGCAGGCACCAGCCGACCTGCGCGCCGCGCGCGCCGCCTGTTCGCCTGGCATCGCCGAGGCTGGGGCCAGCAGAGGGCCGAGGCGGCTCATGCATTTAGTGGCGCGTGGCTGGTTGAGCACGGCCCCGCCGACCCAAACGCGCTCCTCTTGTGTCTCTCAACTGGGCCAAGTCTGGCTCAGCGTGTACCAGTCAGGTACGGACACAGCACGGACGCGGGTACCAGCAGGGCGGCGACGCCAAGACGCTGAACGCCGTGCGTCCGCCAGGCCCCGCGGCCGGCCGCGCACCGTGTCGGGGATGTTGACCGTGGTCGCGCCCGCCTCGATCACCGCGCCCAGCACGCGGTACAGGAACCCCGGCTCCGAGCGCCCGGCGTCCTCAGGGCTGAACTCGATGTCCTCGCAGCCCAGGCCGCGCAGGTGCTTCACTGCGCGCACCGCGTTGGCGACCACCTGCGCGCGCCGCCGCGCCTCTGCGAGCCAACCCCCCACTCTTTGCAGACATCGCTGCGTGCTGCCGCTCACGCTGCGCAAGAAACCACCTGCAGACCTCCAGCGGATGCCTTTCCTGGCTCCCCAGTAGATCGGCGTGTGTTGCTACACGCAGCAGCGCTCGCTGGACAGCGCCGGCGGGCGCGCGAGCGGGTCGGGGGAGCAGGGCTAGGGTCGGGGCTAGGGCACCTCGTCCGGCGTCATCTTCAGCTTGTACTCCATGTGGATGGGCGACGTGGCCAGGAAGGTGTGCACGCGCGGCCGCTTGGCAAAGCGCACCGCCTCCCATGCGCGGTCCAGGTCCCTGCCGCGCCCCCCAAAACCCCTGGGGTTTTCCGACCGTTGGCAACCCAGGCTCTACACTGTGTGCGGAGCAGCGCTGCCAGCCCCCCCTCCTCACTTCAGCGAGCTGGGTTCTTTTTGCATGGCGAGCCACCAGGCCTGGCTGCTCCAGGTGTACACAGACCAGAACCCAAACACCTTGCCCAGGCTTCCACCCAGTGGGCCACCGGTCCCAGTCGTACTCAGCAAAGCCTCGCCGCGGTGGCCCCAGCTGGCCCCAGTGGCCCCAGCTGGCCCCAGCGCAGGAGGGCCTCTGCCTCGGAGCTGCCACCCCCGCCAGCGCGGGCCGGCGCCGCGCCTGGTGGTGGTGCGCGCGAGGCCGCAGATGACAGGCACATAGCCGTCCTCGTCCACGGCGTTGCCGACGTCGAGCGCGATGCTGCGCACGGCCTCAAAGTCGTCCGGGGACGCCACCGGGAAGCCCGCCTCGATGATGTCCACGCCCAGGCGCGCGAGCTGCCGCGCAATGTCCAGCTTCTCCTTGCTGGTCAGCGTCGCGCCGGGCGACTGCTCGCCGTCGCGCAGCGTGGTGTCGAAGATGCGCACGTAGCTGCGCGCCCCCCGCGCGGCTCACGCGTCTTGCCGGCTCGGAGCGAGGCACATTGAGCGCGGTGGTTTCACCCTCAGACGCTGCTGGCAGAGTCTCTCTAGCCTCAGTGCACAGAACCAGTGTACTTCAGTGTACGTACGCATACTGCGAGCATTAACAGCCAAGCGCTAAAATGTGTCGGCGAGCCGCAACATTGTTTGCAACGCGAGCGTCCTTCAGTTTGGCAAGGCCCGACCTGGGGTCGTCGATGCGCCCGGGAATGTACGCTGGCCGCCGCGGCGCCGCAGCAGCAGCAGCTTCGGAGGTGCTCGCGGTCGCGTGCGCAGCACGCCTGCTACGATACCGCGCTCTGAGCGTCTGCGCGGCTGGCGCGGGCCTGTGCAGCGTGTGCGCGAGCGGCGCCGGGTGAGGGCACGGCCGCGACGCCAGTGGCACCCTTCCCGGCACGTGGCTGGGGCCGGCAGCCATGCTGCCGGCGCACTCCCCTTGCATGCACCGCATCTCTGCACTCTGCCTTTACTGAGACGCTACAGATAAAGTGACGATTGTTGGAAGCCTCCATCAAGTTGCAGCTGCTGAGGAGTCAGAGCTAGGGCAGTGAATAACCTGTGTTGAGCAGAGCTTTGAAGCCAGTTCCCACAGAGTCATTGAGCAGCCCCACCGTGCTGATGTGTGGTTGCAGAGTACTGTGAGCAAAGGAGCTTGGATGTTTCAAGGAGTCATGTCCACTGGCCTCGCGCTGATGTTCTGAGAACAGTGGCATTGACAGGCCGGTGTGGTTGTCTGTATAAATTTCAGGCGAGCTGTCAAGTGAGGCTGATAGCAAGCAGCGCTCTGGGGTCGATGGAGGCCGCATAGCAGGTTGCCGGGACTGCTGGGCAAGCCAATGGGGCCGTTCAGGACGGCCTTCAACGGCTACGCTGTCAAGTTCTCGCCCTTTGAGGAGGGCCGGCTGGCAGTGGCCACCGCGCAGAACTTTGGCATCATCGGCAATGGGCGCCAGTATGTGCTGCAGGTCAGCGCAGCGTGCCGGCCGCGCTGTGCCCGGTGCCAAGCTCTGCTCATTACTAGTGTTCTTGACATAGGCTTGATGTAGGCATGCCTTGCTAAACATCTGCTGCCCGGGAGTGCAGATGACGCCGGAGGGCCTGGTCGAGGTGACCGAGTTTGATACGAAGGACGGCATCTATGACTGCGCCTGGAGCGAGGTGAGGGCAGTCGAGCGCTGGTCGGCGGGGGCGCCGGTGCTCTTCGCAACGCAAGCACGCTGACGAGCGCGGCGCTCTCACAGGAGAATGAGAATATCCTGGTGTCCTCGTGCGGGGACGGCAGCATCAAGGTGTGGGACGTGGCCGCGCCGGCGAGCGCCAACCCGCTGCGGAGCTACCAGGAGCACGCGCGCGAGGCACGCCCCGCGTGACCGTCAGCGCCAGTGCTAGACCAGTGCTAGACCTGCGAAAGGTACAGAGCCAAGGATGCGCCCGCGGGTGTTCTGATTGACACCACAGATGGCTCGCTCCGTGTGTTCAGTGTCTTCCTGAGACCGCAATGCTGGGCCTGGCAGCCGTTTGAGGGCGCAACGGCGGCTCCTGCCTCGCGCCCGCCCGCGCGACGCGCCGGCCCACGCGCGCGCCCGCGCCCCCCCCGGCGCGTGCAGGTCTACTCGCTGAGCTGGAACACGGTGCGGCGGAGCGTGTTTCTGAGCGGCAGCTGGGACGACAGCATCAAGCTGTGGGACCTGCAGCACCCGGGCTCGCTCTCAACCTTCAGCGGGCACACGTACTGCGTGTACGCGGCCGTCTGGTGCGCGCGCGGTAGGGTAAGGCAGAGGCCTATACCCCTGCGCCGCCGCCTCGCCCCTCGCGCCGCGCTCCGTGCGCACAGCCGCGCGCCCTTGCAGCAGCGACAGCGCTGGGAGCCGATTGGCGGCGACATCTGGAGGCCCTGTTCTCGGCATGTTCCGCATGCATGTGAATGCAGAGCCGTGGAGCACAGACGCTGGCGCGCTAGTGCTTTCTCGACGCCGTATCCAGGCCTGCTCGTGCGCGCGTGGCACGGCCGCGCCAGGCCCACCTGTGGGCGCCTGGCCGCGCAGGAACCCCGCGCATGCAGACGTATTTGTCAGCTGCAGCGGCGACTGCAGCGTCAAGGTCTGGGACGCGCGGCAGCCGGGGCCTACGCTCAGCATCCCCGCGCACCGCTACGAGGCGCGCCGGGGCCCTGCGTGGCCATGTTGGCATGTGCCGAGCTCGCCAAAGCCGTCCTCATCATGATGATGCGCATGCGCAGCTGCTTGTCATCCCCTGCGCTGCCCCACAATGCACCCTCGGCCTCCTCGTGCCGCAACATACCCTCTGTTTGCTGAGCCCCAGCCCTGCTTTTCTGCATGCAGCACTTCGAGATGCGTGCTGTGTCGCATGCGTGGCTGCGCTTTAATGGCGCCAGCTGCGCATCTTCATCAAATGGATTTCATGCATTAAGTATGCCAGCTGCATGCCAATAGCACCACGTCCGCCTGCCACGGCTGCTCAGGCGTGCGGCGGGGCGCGCGCTGGCGCAGGTGCTGACCGCGGACTGGTGCAAGTACAACGACTGCGTCATCGCGACGGGCAGCGTGGACAAGTCGCTGAAGGTCTGGGACGTGCGCGCGCCCGAGCGCGAGCTCACCACGCTGCTGGGGCACACGTGCGCGGCCCGGCCAAGCTGCGGCTCCCCGCGCTGCGCAGCTGCCTGCAGGTACTCGTAAAGCTCAGGGGTGCGCTTGGGCCAAGGCGGCTCAGCCTGGACGGCATGCTCACCCTCCTCTCTCACATCCAGCACAGCGGCAACGTGCGGCCGGCGCGCGCAGGTACGCGGTGCGGCGCGTGGTGTTCTCGCCGCACGCGGAGAACGTGGTCGCGTCGTGCAGCTACGACCTCACCGTGCGCCTCTGGGACGTGGCCGCGCCGGAGGACGCCGCGCTGCGCGTGTGGGACCACCACTCCGAGTTTGCGGTCGGCCTGGACTTCTCCACGCTGTCCGAGGGGTTGCTGGCCAGCACCGGCTGGGACGAGCTCACGTTCGTGTGGCCCGCGGCCGGCGACCCGCGCGGCGGGCCGCGGTGACCCCGGCGGCCGGGGCGGCGGCCCGGGCGGCGGCCGGGTGCACAGTGTGGGGATGCGTCTGGGCCTGCGGCTGCACAGTGCGGTGCTGTGTCTGGGTCTGCGCCTGGCAGCACAGCGTGGTGATGCGTTTGGGCCTGCAGCTGTTGGTGCACAGGCTGTGCACCATGGTTGAAGCGGGCGGGCGCAGGCGTGAGGGGACGGCGCCGTTGTCAGCTCCGCGGCGCCTGCTGGCTCCAGAGCGGGCCGCCTGTCGTTGCAGGGCGGCCCGCGGGAAGCTTGCAGGCTTGTGCATTATGTTTACTGTCAGGCGACGCCGCCAGGCTGGGCATTGCATGGCAGCCGCATGCTGCAGCAAAGCACTAGTCACGTCAACAGCAATAACGCCCGTTATTATGTCGCCCGACATCCTATTCTGTGTAAAACCAATGTAAAACCAATGCCAGTGGCTCTCAGCTAGCTTGCTCAAACAAACAGGGAACCCAAAAACACGAAGATACCTGTCACCCACGGCAGCATCCCTTCAGCCCCCGACCGCCCCAGCCCGCTGCGGCCGCCCGGCGCGCGGCAGGCGCGACGCGGCGCCGGCGCGGCGCGGCGTCGGCGCCGCCCGGCGCGCTACCGCACGTTGGGCATCTGCGCGGCCGACGCGGGGTGGCAGCGCGCGCGCGGCAGGCGCCCGTGCGCGCACAGCTTCCAGACCAGCGTCTTGAGCGCCATGGTGAACGCGTCGTCGGTGTCCGCCAGGCGGCCCAGGCCGTCGCCGAAGCGCAGCGAGGCCGCCGCCAGCGGCGCCTCCGCGTACAGCAGGCCGTGCTGCACCGCGTGCAGCCGCTCGAGCATGCGGCGGCGCTGGCGCACGGGGTAGCGCGCGCCCAAGTAGTCCACGACGTTAAAGCCCTCCGATAGGGTCAGGGCGCGCGGCACGAACGCGGTGAACTCGGCCGGGTTGAGCGCGTGCTGGAAGGGGAACATCTCCAGCTGCGCCGCGTCGAAGAGCACCGGGATGGCGCCCATGCCGAGGCAGTCGTACCAGCCCTGGCGCGAGGGCGTGTCGCCGTGCGGCTGCAGGCAGAACCAGGCGCGGCCGGTGACGGCCAGTGCGGCGACGACCGCGCGCGCCGACCCGCCCAGCACGCCCTTCTCCTCCGTCACGCGCTCGGTGAAGCGGCACTGGCCGGGCCGCGCGGCGCACTGCGCGCGCAGCGCCTCGCGCAGCGGGTAGCGCGGCAAGAACGTGGCGGCGACCAACCAGCGCTTGCGCGCCGCGAGGCCGCGGAAGTAGCCGGGCTGCGGCTCGCGCGCGAGCGGCGCGCGCGCGCGGCGCACGACGGCGCCGGGGTACGGCACGCCGATCGCGCCGACCGCGGCCGGGCCCCAGCGCGCGTCCTCGGGCTCCTCGAACCAGAAGCGGCGCGGCGGCGCGGCGCGCTCGACGCTGAGCACCGACAGCGCGGGCACGGCCTCCGGCTTGAGCGGGCTGAAGGCGTCCATCATGCCGTTAACGAGGAAGTGCGGCCGGGCGTCCGCGCCGGGCAGCAGGCGCGGCAGCGCGGCCGCGAACTCGGCCGCCACGCGCGCGTGGCGCTCGCCGCAGAAGCAGGGCCAGGCGAACTGGGGGAAGAAGGGCACGTACACGATGTCAGCCTCCGCGCTGCTGTTCACCAGCAGCTCCGAGCGCGCCAGCTGCGCCGCGAACAGCGCCTCCAGCGCGTACTGGCTGACAAAGTGCACCGCCAGGCCGGCGCTCAGGTTGGCCAGCCGCGGGCCGAGCGGCAGCGGCGCGGCGAACAGCGCGTGCAGGTCCGTGCCGTCCTCCTCGCACACGCCGCAGCGGTCGTCGGCCGCCAGGTCGAGGTTGAAGTAGCTGGGCAGCGGCGCGATGGCGATCCGCACGTTGTGCGGGTGCAGCTCGGCGCGCGCGCAAGCGAACGCGCACGCGAGCGCCAGCGCTGCCAGCGCTGCGGCATCCCGCATCGCCCGCGCAGCACATGACGGCCTGCGGAGGCATGCCGCACGTCAGTGCGCTCAGCAGCAGCGCATTGGGTCTGCCGAGCAAGGAGAGCATGCGCGGGTCACACCTCGCTCTGCGCGCCTGCGCAGCGCACACCCACCGCGGCCCACCCAGCTCGACACCCCGTGCAAGTCGACTTTGACTCACTGTCGAAAGTTCAAGGCTAGAAATCAACCGCTTTCGTATTCCCTGCAGCTTGGGTGACTGCTCCCTGCGTCGTTCTATGCATCAAGGCCTACAAGCGGGTCTACACCGGCAGGCCTTACCCGACGTAGCAAAGCTTCCTGGGCTGGCGTCAAAATCCTCCTGCTTGATGTGTGGATGCACCTCAAGGTGACTAGGTGGCGGGCGTTGCTTGCAATCGCTGTTGCAGCACTGATCCTACGCTTGGCTTCCACTGCCGCGCTGCGTGAGGTGCGCTGGGCGGCAAACCTGTGTGCATGCTCGCTGGTTCGCGAAGTGGCGCTGGCACATTGGGCTTGAGGGGCCCGCTCGCGCGGTTGCAGCGCCACACGGGCTATGTGCCTCCCGTGCACCACCGGTTCGGGCGCGGGCGGCGCTCCGTCGCGGCCGCGGCCCAGCTCGCCGCGACTGCGGCGCCGTACAGGGCGCAGCGGGAGCCCTTCCGGCGCTCGAGCCAGGCACGGCCCCCCCCATTGCGGACACGTCGGAACCCGGCAGAGCGCGCGCCCGTCGACGGGGCGCCAGGCCGGCCGTGCGCACCAATCGCGTGTCCTCTCAGGTCGGTCCGGAACATGACGTGCGCGCCGCAGATGGGGGTGCACCAGTTCGTGTTCCCGGGCGTCATCACGCTGGCGGACGGCCAGTTTGAGGCGGTGCTGCTGTACCTCTACGTCAAGGGCCTGCGTGAGGGCGGGTCGACGACCTTCCGCGGCTTCCTGTTCGCGCAGAGCGCGGAGCGCGCGTGGTACAACTGGGGCGAGACTGGGCTGTGCCAGCCCTACGTGGCCAAGGCCTGGCTGCCGCGCATCTACCTGCGGTGCGCGCCGCGAGCGGCGGCCAGCTGCGGGGCGCTGCGCGGCCGGGCGGGACCTGAGCGCTGGGGCGCGCGGCGCGGCAGGGAGGTGTGGCGCGAGGGCGCCGGCGCGGAGAAGCGGGAGTATGATTTCCGCGTCTTCAAGGAGCTCATGTTCGGCGAGGCGCGCTCGCCAGCCCAGCCGCTTGCTGGGCCAGTGCATCTATGCGTGTTGCCTCCGTGCGGACGTGCATCGCAGGGACACTCATGCGCTTCCTGCGAGCAACGCCCCCACCTGACATAAGCCTGCTGCCAGGCGCCCTGCCGTCCGGTGGGGGTGGCGCAGCCCTCGCTTGCTGTGAGGCGCGCTGCGTCGGCAGACGGCTGGTGCGCCCGCGCAGGAGGCGAACGAGCCCGCCCCTGGCACGGACGACTACTGGCGCATCTGCACGCCCTTCCCGTTCGAGCTGACGCTGCCCGCGGCCGCCGCGGCGCGCGCGTTCGAGCTGCACATCGACGAGCTGGAGAGCTTTGCGTACTTCTCGCCAGGCGCGCCTGGCAGCCTCAGCCCCTCAGCCTGCTCGCGCCTCGCATGGTGTGTTCCATGGCCTGCAGCGCCCCAATGCGCCCGCTGTCGTGATCCCGCTTGGCATGCACTCACAGCTCGGGTGCCTGGCAGCTAGGTGTTCAGGCCGCTGACACAGGCTGCTACAGCCTGGCAGCAATTTAGTTTTGGGGCCGCTGGCACAGGCTGCGGCAAAGGCGCCGCATGCTGCCTCTGGCCGCGCGCGATTGGCCGCATGGGCTCGTATGCAGGGCGCCGCAGGCAGGCGGTGGCTGCTTTTGAGCGGCACGCGGCGCGCGCGCAGGCGCGGTGGAGCGGCCCGTGCGGCGCAGCACGGCGCCGCCGCGCGCGCGCCCGGAGGTGGTCGCGCTGCTGGCGCCGTTCCTGCAGCCGACGGCCGTAGACGTGGCCGCGCGCCTGCTGTACCTGTACATCGCGTACCACCTGCGCCTGGGCTTCACACGCTTCGTGCAGTACACGCAGGCGCGGCCACCTTGGTCCGGCGCCATGTGGGACAGATGGGTTGGTGCTGTGTAGGACAGATGGTCCGCCGCCATGCAGGACAGCAGCGGGACGCTCCCCTGCTCGCCACAGAGCGACTTGCACGCCGCTGTGATGCTACGCCGCGCGCGCCACGCCTCCCAGCTGGCCGCCTTGGACTTCGTCTGGGTCCATGCGACACACGGAGAGAGGGATTGAGCACGAGTGGGGCATGGCTTCTGCGCGATGCTTGCGCGGCGGGTGGGGGGTCCTGAGCAGCACACCTCCTGTGTACCTCTCAAGCTGGCTGCGGGCGCGCGCGCAGAGCACATTCCTGGCCGGGCTGCTGCGCGACGCGCGGCTGGCGGCCTTCCGGGCCGACGGCACGCTGGAGATCGTGCTGTGGGAGGGCACGGCCGAGTGCGGCAAGGGCGCGCGGCTCAAGTGCTGGCAGCCGGTGCTGTACAGCCACGCGGTCCTGGCCGCATGGGGCACAGACGCGTACCTGTCGCTGGCCGACCACGACGAGTACCTCGCGCTGCCGGCCGGCGGGCCCACGCGCAGCGTGCAGGACCTCATCGCCATCTGCGGCGGCTTCGACTCGCAGGTGGCGCCCTTCTGTTCCCCTCAGCGCTGCTGCGAGAAGCGCTCAACCAGGGGAGTGGGGGGGGGGAGGCTTATTATGTACGGGGCGCATAGCGGTCTTCAACCCCGCACTGCGTTTATTTTCACTGATAGGAAAGATGGCAGATGCTTGCGCTGTCCCCCAGGTCGCTCAACCCATCTCTGTGTGTACCGGTGGAGGCCGCGTGTCGGTGACAGGTGAGTGCCCGCGGCGCTACGCCGCTGCACAGTCCCCCGGCACATGGCATGCGCTGCGGCTGAGGCCGCACCGCGGGGTGGGCGCAGGTCAACATCCGGCGCTACGACGCGTTCCACGCGTCCGCGACGTGCAATGGCACTGACGCGCTCGCGGAGCGGCGCTTTGCGGGCGACCTGCCCGCGTGGCAGGCGCGCGGGGCGCGGCACCCGCTGCGGCACTACGCGCTGCGCGGCGCGCTGCCGTACTGGGACGGCCAGGGCAAGGCCATGGTGCACCCGGAGCACATGGCCGGCTACCAGGCGCGGCCCTGACCCTGAGACCCTGCACCCCGCCGCCCTGCCTGCGGCAGCATGATGGCTAGAGCCAGGCCACGGTGCACATGGAGCAAGCTTCCGTGAAAGAGGTCGATGTCTTGAGCGCACGTGCACACCATGACGCCTGGTAACGCAAGGTGGGTTGGAAGCGGCTGGTTGCCAGGGGCCAGCCGACTCGCCCTGCAGGGCCGGCCGCCTCGCCCTACAGGGTGGGGACCTCACTGAGCTCCTGGCGCCGTGTGCGCAGGTGCACTACGGCATGGTGCTGCCGGACGGCGCGGTGCAGCTCAACCACAGCGACCCGTACGGGCTCACCGTCGTGCCCGTGCACGAGGACTGCGGCGTCTGGCTGCACGTCGTCAACCTGTTTGTGGGCCGCGCGCCCTGCTACGACGCGGTGCACGACACCCGGTGGCAGTGGGTGCTGGACACCATCCAGGGCCTGGAGTAGCCCAGCATTTGTGCGCTGGCGGGGCTGTGCAGAGAGCTTGTCTGGCGGCGACACGGGCCTGCACACTTCCCAGCAATAGCTATGCATTACTCGGTGATTGTTTGATAGGCAGGATCTTTGCGGTGGTCGGCATGCGCCACACAAGACATAACCCAATAGCTATTGCCCTTCTGGCTCAACTTGCAGGCCTGTGCTGGAGCGCGCTTGCTTCAGTGAAATAGGCCGACAAAAGCTGTCAAGCTCAAAGGACCAAGTTCGCGCAGAAGCGCGCCCCTGCCGGGACAAGGCCTTGCACACACCGCCTGACCACCTCATCCCAGATACCTCACCACCATCACCGGCGCTGTTGCGCAGCGCCGGCCTGCGCACGGCTGCGCATGGCGCGCCGCAAGCGCGTGCGCCGCTTGCTGATCGCGCCCAGGATCGGCAGGGTGTTGTCGCGCGTGCAGACGACCTTGTCATCACAGCTGCTGCATGCGTACGACAGGCTGGGCGGCATCTGGTTGCACACCGCGCGGCAGCGCACTGAGAGCGCATCCCCGCTGTCGCATGCGTCCTGGACGCACGCCTTGTTGAAGCAGACCTTGCCGGATGCCTGGCACTCGGCCACCTGCGTTGCCTCGCACCTGCCGCGAGGTGGAACTTATCACCCAGCGTGTTCGGACAACCCCGCGCACACTGTGAAGTGGGTGCCAGAGCACCTCCACCCAGCTTTGAGGTTGCAACCCCCCTGCAGTGGACTGTTCTCTGGCCGTTATTGCAGAGTGATGCAGTGACGCTGTGCGCACCCGTTCTGCAGCGGGCGGAAGCCTTCTGGCAGCTCGTCCACGGAGCGCAGGCTGCGGCCACTGTGTTGCGAACCAAGCACCTGCGCCCACCCACCACAGGCGTTTCGCCAGGCCAGTACCTCCTATCCTAATCTGTGAGGAGTGCAACGTTTCCAAGGTGGTGTGGCGCACCACCTGTAGCGCGGCCAGCACCAGGACGCCCTGCAGCGCTGCAGGCCTCCGCATGGCTGTGCCTCTGCAAACCCGGCGCCGAGCAGGCTTGGCGCTGCAGGCAGGCAGCCTCTGGCGCTGTGCCTTGCACCTCCCGCCTGTGGGTTCACACCAAAGTGCGCTGCGAACTTGCGTCAAGCCACAGCAGGACCCGCCTATGACTCAAACTGCCACACTGACGTTTGCTCGGACGGCAGACCCGGGTGCCAACCTCTCTTTCCCGCCAAGGTGAGGACACTGCGTAGCCCAGGCTTGCGCTACAAATATGCAATTCCCTGCACGAGTGAGTCGTTTGCACTGATCGTCTGGACCCACAGGCTGAGCGTAAGCGGCAAGCACCGGCGCGATCGAGCATGCTGGCGTCAAGAGTCACATTCAAACCCCGGGTGCATGACCTAGCTCTTACAATTTGAACTAGCAGCTACTCCCACTGATCCAGAGCGTAGTGCAGAGACAAGTGTAGCTAATTGGTCATAGCTAGGCAGAAGGGTCGTAGCTAGACACTGTTCCGCTCCACTCAGCAGGACCCGGCAGGTGCCCCACGTCACAGGCTTCAGAGCGCCCTGGGTCACGTGGCGTAGCAGCCGGGGCCACCCTGCTCCAGGTACAGATTGCCCAAGCTGGTCGGCCTGGTCTGGTTGCCGCTGCCGTACCACAACGCGTTCGGGCCTGTCATGTTCTCTATGCTGCCTTGCTGTGGTGACCACCAAGCATACCTGCGCAACATGGTCGGAGAGTTAATTAGCATCCCAAGTGGCGTGGCACAGCTTTGGTCCCATCCAAGTGGACACCATACCAATGCCAGCATCATATTTGTCATCAAACAGACGCCAGAAGAACGGCGAAAAATGCCCTGGGGCCTCACCGCAGCACCCTGGGGTCGCTGTCCAGGTAGCTGGTCGCCCGCCTCATAAAGTTCACAGTCCTGCGCATGGTCCCTTCGGCACCCTCCCAGCAGCCAAACTCTGCGGGCGCACACACGTGTCAGCGCCGGCGCCAGGGACCACGCGCGCTGTCCGGCGCCGCAGCCGGGCGCCGCACCGGTGATGATGATGGGCTTGCCGTACTTCGAGGAGACCTGGTCGATCATCCTGAGGGCGCACAAAGGAGGTGAGGGCAGCTGCAGGTCGCGCGCACAGGCGGCACCGTGCAGGGAACGCGGGGGCGTGCGCACTGTTGCAGCGCGCCCACGTCGCAGGGCGAGTAGAAGTGTACAGCCTGTGTGGCGGCCCTGGTCAGCGTGGCAGTGCATTTGCGCAGCAGCAGAAGCAGCAGCACTGGCGCCTGCGCAGCGCCTGCGTGGAGCTTTCGGGCGCCGGGCCACGCCCACCATAGCATCCACGTTGCACGTGCGGTTGAAAGATGCAGTGCAGTTGTTAAAGAAGTCGTCCCACCTGTGTTTTGAATGCCGCGCGTCATCCCTCCATGCGGCGCACGGTGATCTAGACGGGATGTCCGTGGCGGGTCCCAGCCTGGGCCACGTGCTGCAGCGCGCTCACCACGTGAAGGGCGCCCCGTGGATGCAGTCGTAGCGGCCGCAGGTGGCGGGCGAGGGCGCGACGAGCTTCAGCCCAAAGTGCTTGGCCGCCTGCAGAAAAGCCGCCGGCTGTCAGCCTCCTGCGCGGCGCGGGGCCGCTGGCGCCGCGGCCGCACGCGTGCAGCGCAGGCAGCGGCCGGGCGCGCCTTCTCCATGAGCGGCCAGGCGTCGGCGGCCAGCTCTGACGACACCTTCGACTGGCCCCTGCGCGATGCGCGGCCCGTGTCTCTGCCAGCGCGTGTAGGCGCGGGGCCCGTCCAGGCGTCAGGGCGCAGCTCGGGCGCTGACGGGTCGCAGGCGGGGCGCACGGCTTGTTGGGCTCGTTGAAGCCCAGCAGGTACCTGGTCGTGTTCGGGAAGGTCTGGTTGGTCTGGTATACGTCGCGGATTTGGTTCTCAGTCGTGTTGAGCAGGTGCTCTATGCTCCACTGCGCCGCGGCGGCGCGGGCGTGAGCGCCGCCAGGGCGCACGCGGCGGCCCGGGCCAGGCAGGTTTTTGAATTGCTGTTGGGCTCGCAGGAGCAGGGCGCACAATCATAGGCATGTACTCAGTCCCTGTAGCAACGCAGGCGTTGACAAAAGCCGCATCCTCGCCCAGCGACCAGTCGTACGCCCAGGATGCGCCCTGCGCAGAGTGCGCCGCGCGCTTAGTCGCGGGCGGGAGCACGCGTCTGCCGTACCCTGTGTGCGCGCTCACGGTAACGGCCACACCGCTCTCTGTGCCCAGCTTTGGGGAGGCTAGTCACCTTGAGCAAGGCGAGCTGCTGGGCATGACCATCTCCAAACAGTGCCAGCCCGCGCTTCTCTAGCGCCCACTGCCTGATTGCGCTGTCTGATGGCCACTTCACTGCTTCCGCTGACGCCTTGCACGCGAAGTAACTGAGCACGAGTGCGCACAGGCTCCACACGCGAAACATCGACTGTAGTCAGATCACGGCCAGCCGAGTAACGTCGCGCCCTCCCTGCGCCCGGGACGACGCTTGTGCTCTCCTGTCACACAGCATAGGACGCCGCGCCACAGCCACTGCGTTGGTAGAGCGACGTGCGCCGCGACAACGTTCGAATATTGACGGAAACGGCTCACTGACTAGAGGCAACCCTAATTACTGGAGTGAACACCTGTCTATGCACTTACAACTTGTGCCAAGTTGCCAAATCACTATGGGGCGACACCAGCAAGCAAGGGCGGTCGCGTGCCCTCTGGGGCGGCCCATGCATGCGGCAACGCCTAGGCAGAGTCCCGCTCCAGCGGGCCCAGCACAGGCGCTGGAGTTGCTTTGAGCAAAAGCGTCACACACTGACCCAAGTTGCGGAAAGAATGTCTATGCCAGCCTGTTGCATATGCTCACCGTCGCCACCAATAAATTTTGTTGAGCAAACACTTTCTCTGCACCCTAAAAGGCCTTCTTTCTCGACGCCCTTCAGCGCGCCGCGCGACACCCTACCGTTCCCACCGCGATCACAAACAGCGCCCGCAGGCACACATGCGAGCACAGCGCCTCGCACACGTCCAGCCGCAGCAAGCGGCGCTGCAGCCGCGCAGAGCACTGCACGGCAACGCCCGACGCGCGCATGGGCAGACCGCGGCGCAGCTCCCCGGACCTGCCGAGCCGCCGCGGCGCCGCACGCGCGCCGCACACGGGCGCACGCGCGGCGCGCGGCGCGACATCACCGCCCGATGTTGACATTGGCCAGCGACAGCGCCTTCTCCAGGTCCTGCGGCATGCCGCGCCGGCGCGTGCGCGTGCGCGCGGCCGCCGGCCGCGCCTGCAGCACGTCGGCCCACTCGGGCTGCGCCCAGAACGTGTCGATGCGCGCAAAGATCCAGTGCCAGCCGGCCGCGTCGGCGATCATCTTCTTGCGGTCGGTGCGCGCGATGAACATGTTGGACAGGTGCAGCCAGGAGCCGCAGTTCTCGCTGACCGGCGCGCCGAACGGCCCGATGGCCTGCGGGTGCGTGAAGCCGCTGGGCAGCACCATGCCGTAGTGCACCTGCGCGCGCGCGCGCGCGTGGGCAACGCCCGCGCAAGCAACCCCCCGCAGCTGCGCCCGGGCTGGACGCCGGCTGGCGCGCCCAAAGGCGCATGCGCAGGGCGCAGGCATCGGCGCCGCCGAGGAGACCCCCGACAGGGCGGCATTGAACAGTCGCAAGGACGCCGCGCACGCGATCGGCGAGCACCGAGGCGCGACATATCACGAATGCACGCTGAGCCGGTCACCGGCCGCGCGCGCTCGGGCGCTCTCGCGCTGCCGCCGCCGGGGTTTAGGGCTAGGGCCGCGCCTGGTAGCCGGCCATGTGGTCCACGTGCACGATGCACTTGCCCTTGTCGTGCTGCCAGGTGCGCGCGGAGCGCAGCGTGTAGTGGCTCAGCGGGTGCGGGCCAGCCGCGGGCGCGCCGGTCCACACATCGATCTCGCCCGCCGCGCGCATGTCGGTCATGTTGTCCTTGCTGGAGCAGCGCTCCGGCCCGCAGAACGCATTGTAGCGCCGCAGGTTCACCTGCACGCGGCTGGCCGCATGGGCGCGCGGTCGCGAGCGCAGGGCGGGTAGCAAGTGACTGTGCACAACATCCCTCCCTGCACCACCGCCCTTGTTGCAAGGCTTCCATTACGGTCTCACTGATGCCGTCCCTGCCGAGGGCCACTCGTCAGCAGCTCCGCTTCACCTGACAGTGCACTCACGAAGCGAACAGTCGTGCCGTGCCCGGCGGGCTCGGACGCGGGGCGCCGCGTGCGCGCCTGCGTCTGCCCGGCGGAGCACATCGTGATGATGTCCTGCACGGTGCCAATGGAGTTTGGGTAGGGCATGGCCAGGTACTCGTCGTGGTCCGCAAACGAGTAGTACAGGTTGGGCCCGGTGCCCCAGGCGGCCAGGATCGCGTGGCTGTACAGCACCGGCTGCCAGCACTTGAGCCGCGCGCCCTTGCCGCACTCCACCGTGCTCTCCCACAGCACAAACTCCAGCACGCCCTTGTCCACCAGGGTCGCCAGCCGTGCGTCCGCCATGAACCCGCCGATAAACGTGCTCTGCGCGCGCGCTCGGACCATGACTTCAGCACAGCATCCCGAAATCCGCACGCACCGCACCACCGCCGCCAAGCATGCCGGCCCGGGCTCGCAGCGCCCTCTGTAACCACCGCCAGGCACGGCATGCATGACGCAGGTCACGCCACGCTCGGGGCCAAGCCCAGGAGCTGCGCGGCAGGAGGTTCGCCGCCCCCCGGCGGCGCCGCAAGGCAAGGGACGCGCCTGCGTGTACTGCACGTACTTGCGGATGCCCAGCACCATGTGGTACTTGATGTACAGGAAGAGCATGTTGTTAGCAATCGCATGCGGCGTGGGGTACATGAACGGCGACAGCAGCGCCACCACCTCCGGCGCCGGCAGCGCGCCCGCCGGCGGCGGCACGCGCTGCACCGGCAGCTCCACCGCGCCTGGCGCCGCGCGCGCGGCCGCTCAGCGCCGCCGCGCGCGCGCTGCGCGGGCGCCTCGGGGGCGCGCGCGCCGGGCGCGCTCGGGCGCGTGCGCGGGCGCAGCCGGCGGCCCAGCAACGCCAGCAGTGGCTGCACCGCACAGACGTCTCCACAGAACCTCACAAGGTGTCCTGCTGATGTCGCACTGACTGGGACACGGGCAGCTCAAAGTTGGCTCACAGGGCCGCCGAGCTCGTCGCCGGCACATGCCTCTGACTTCTTGCCAGCCACACACCCATGCACAAGTGCGAGCATGCTCAGCGCCAAGTCTGTGCCTTGTACTGCGACCTGCAGGTCTAGTGAACGGTGGGCGCCTCTGTGCGCTTCCTGCTCGAGGGCGCATGCCTGCCTGCTCGACCGCTTCCCGTGCCGAGCCCCGACAGGCATGCATGGTCCAGCCAGGGACGCGCGCGCACCGGGCGAGTAGTACACGAACGCCTCAAAGTTGTCGATGTGCAGCTCCATGTCGTGCTGCGCGGCCGACAGCGTCATGTTCGCCTCGAACGGGAACGGCGTGCACACGCGGTACACGTCGTTGGTGCCGGGCGCGGGCAGGTCTGCGGGGTGCACGCGCCCGCGGTCAGCTGCGTGCGTGGAGAGCGTCGCGAGGCAGGCGTACGCACATAGTCACCAACCAGGCGGCTCACCTGAACCACGCACTTGGTGTAAGCAAGAGACTGAAAAGGCGCCATGTGTGCATGGAGAAGTACACATGCTACCAGGCATGGCACATCAAGTGCCCGCCGCGGGCGGCCCAAGCACCCTCAGCAGCCCCCAAACAGGCGCTGCCGCAGGACACAGAGGCCGCGGGCGCGCGCCGGCCTCCTCGCCCCACATGAGCTCCTTGTAGACGTGGAAGTCATATTCCTGCTTGCCATACACTTCCCTGCGCGGCACAGAGCAAAGCAACTCATGCAGCGCCCTGCCAGCAGCGGCCCCTGCGGCAGCGCAGCTGCAATGCAGCCTGCCAGCTCGGCACTGCACAGCTTGCGCGGCCGGAGCTCACCTGAAGAAGACGCGCGGCAGCCATGCGTCCGTCACGTGCGGCTGGCACAGGCCGGTCTCGCCCCAGTTGAACCACGCGCGCTCCGTGCTCTGTTATTAGCGCTGCCGTGAGTGCTGTGCAGTCACGCCGTGTGACAATCAGCATGGGCGGGTCACGCACGCCAGGCTGCCTGAGGCGGCCTGCGCGTGTCGTGCATGTCAGATGCTAGCCTGGCAGCACACAGCGCTCCAGGCCCGCATGCCCCGCCGGCGAGCACGGCGCCCCAGCGCCGCTCCAGAGCTGCGCTGCCGGCTGCCCGCGGCTGCGCGTGCAGGTCTGGGGCCGCGCGCCTGGGCAAACATGAAGCCGCGGAAGGTCACGGTGTCCTCGTGGCGGACGCCCTTGATGTAGACGTACACCACCACGGCCTCAAACGCGCCCCCCGCGAGCTTGATCACCCCAGGGAAGGCGAAGTGGAACACGCCGAGCTGCGCGGGCGCACAGCCCGCCCGGTCAGCCCTCGCACATGGGCTAAGCTGGCAGCCCAGCACGCCAGCGGCCTGGCAGGGCGCGGCGTGAGAGCCCGCCTCTGGAAGCCCCGTCGCTGCTTCTGCCGGGGGGTGGGCTGTCCGGCAAACAGCAGGCACTGGCTACCAGGGTGGCTACCAGGCTGGCTGTGAAGAAGCATGCGAGTGGCTTCAGCTGCAGGACTGCAAGACATTGGGCATGACTGGCTCTGCCCCCACACTGCGCCGTGCCGTCGCTACGGTTGCCAAGCGCACCTCGCCGGCTCGCCGGTATATGCGCTTGCCTGTCCTGTCGCTGGCCGACAGCGTCAGGGGCTCCTCTGTTGCCGCGGCCGCGCCGGCACCCTTGTCTGCTTCCGCGGCAGCGGCCCCTGCGCCCGGCTTGTCCCGAGCCTCATCGATTTTGGGCTGCTGCAGCCGCCTGTGGTGCGCTGTGGTGTCCCCCACGCGCTCCTGCGCGGAAGAGGGCGCCACATTGCTGTACGCTTATGCATGCACATAGCAACCCAACGGTGAAGCAGGTGTCAGGGACCACCGGCACTCAAGCCAGCAAGCGCAGGCCAATATGGATACCTGTCTGAGGGCCGTGGCGCCCGCATGGGCTTGCGGCAGCGGCGAACTGATGGCCAGGCACAGCAGGGGTGCCAGCAGCAGCCACCCGATACGTTGCCGGGCGCGTGCAGTCATATCTCTGCCTCCCAGGTCAACTCCTTGTTCGCGGCGGCGGGTGGCGAAGAAGCAGACCCTTCATTTCCACGCTCCCTACGCGCTCTTCAACAAAGCACAAGTGGTGCCAGGTTTGGTTCTGCAACCACTGCCACAGCAAGTTGAGTGCACTTCGCTGCGCTGCCTGACGTGGTGGCGCGCTGCCTGTCTCGCGAGCAGTGACTACACTTTCCAAACGGGCAGCCTCATCGGAACCCTACTAGGTAGGCTACTTGCTGTGCCTGCTGAGCGTCAAGACGCTCGGCCGAGTTCGCGCCCGCTCTTAGGTCTGTGCCACCGCAGTGCCTCTTGCGCTGCTCGATTTACCTGTTGTAGGTGCTCTGGGTGGCGACTCACCACTGGCGAGCGACACGGTCTGCTTATGCTTATGTAGGAGACAGTATGTACATTCCTAATGGCTGCTGTCACACTCTATATGCTCGCCTGTTCCCGCCTGACCATAGCATGCGTCATATGAGCACTCGGAACCTCTGCGCATGAATTAAAGAGTGCCTTACATATGATGTGAGTTGCGTTGTGTTAGTCGGCTGTTTCCGGGCCCCATGCAATTGCTAAACATTGGTATAAAAATTGTGGCCAAGGCATGTTCAAATTAAATGTAAATATGACCCGAATGGGGGGCCTGAAGCCCCTATGTACCCTCGGCCGGCAGAGGCTCGCAACACTTAATCGCGCAGTGTCCCTGCTCCTGTCTAGCAATCCTTACGTTTGCAAAAGGGAAGGAGCATTTGGCGCACCTCGCCTGCACGCGACTGTCTCGCGCCCTCTCTGGGTAATAAGTCAGCGGCCAGCCGCCTGGAGGGCGCACCAGGCGCCTGGCAGGCCGCCGCGGGGCGGCATGGCGCCCAAGAAAAAGGGCAACGAGCCCGATGAAATACTGACTCGAATCGCTATCGTGAGCAGCGACAAGTGCGCCCAGTCCCGCCTCGCACACGCTGTCTGGTTCTGCGGAGCATGCGTGCTGCAAGCTCTGGCGCTGAGCTGCTGCGCGTCCCCGCAGATGCAAGCCGAAAAAGTGCCGGCAGGAGTGCAAAAAGTCCTGCCCGGTCGTCAGGACAGGTGGGCGCAGGCCTGTGTGTGCTACGCAGGGCGCTTGCAGCCCAGGCACGCACTGCTGACGCTCCGGGGCGCGGGGCAGGCAAACTGTGTGTAGAGGTCGGGCCCAGCTCCAAGATGGCCTGGATCTCCGAGGAGCTGTGCATCGGGTGCGGCATCTGCGTGAAGGTGCGCCGCCCGCGGCCGCCGGCCCGGGCCGGGCGCCGCTGCGGGCCTGCGGAGGCGTTACGGGGGCACGTGCTCCGCGCCGCGCAGAAGTGCCCGTTTGACGCGATTATGATCATCAACCTGCCGAAGAACCTGGAGAAGGAGACAACGCACCGCTACGGGCCCAACTCCTTCAAGCTGCACAGGCGCGGGGGCGCCACGCCCGCCCGTCCGGCCGTGCAGCGCGCCTGCCGGCGCGGGGCCTGACCCCGGCGTGGCGGCGGCGGCTGCGCCAGGTTACCGGTACCACGGCCAGCGCAGGTGCTCGGGCTGGTGGGCACGAACGGTGCGCCCGGCAGCCCCTCGTTCGCGCGTGCCCTGTCACGGCCTGCCTCGGCGCGCACTGCCCAGCGGAGCGCAGCGCCCGCTGCGCTACAGGGGTGGGGCCGCGGCCGGCGCAGGCATTGGCAAGTCCACGGCGCTCAAGGTGCTGGCGGGCAAGCTGAAGCCCAACCTGGGGCGCTTTGAGGTGCGCCACCTAGGCAGTCGGGCAACACCCGAGGCGCTAGTGACTCGGGCGGAAGCTGCACCGGGTCTGCGTCGTTGGTTGATGGTGCAGGAAGGTTGCTGCTTATGCCACAAGCCGCGCGTGTTGGTGCAGCACTGCTCTCTCGTCCCAGACCATGGTCTCGGCTGGTGCGGGCGTCCTGGGGCCGGCAGCGAGGCCGGCTCCGGGCGCCCTGTGTGACAGCCGAGCCGCGCGTCCGTGCTCGGCCGCGGCGCGCGCCGGACGGGCCGGAGATCGCCAAGCGCTCTCGCGGCAGCCATTGTAAAATACGACCGTTTTAGGCTGAGCTGCGCGTCCCTTTTGACTGCAGAGCGCTGGACGGGCCGGGCCGGAGATCCTGGAGCGCTGTTGCGGCAGCGAGTCACAGAAGCGTCTCGTCTGAGACTAAGCACCATGTGCGCGCCCGGCCGCAGAACGCGCCGGACTGGCAGGAGATCCTCACGCACTTCCGTGGCAGCGAGCTGCAGAACTACTTCACGCGCATCCTGGAGGACGACCTGCACGCCATCATCAAGCCGCAGTACGTCGACCACATCCCCAAGGCCGTGCGGTGCGGCCGCCCGCGACGCCGCGGCCCCGCCCCGCGCCACGCCCGCGGCGCAGCCGCGCCCGCTCGCCTCCGCCTGCCCCCCAGGGCTGCGCAGCGAGAGTCGACAGAGGAAGGCAACGCGCGCACAGAGGCTCATGAGGACTGAAGCTTTGAGAGGCAGTTGGCATGCGTGCATTGATGACACAGGCGGTTGTGGTCGGGTGCCAATCAATGGCGTGCCGACAGGGCCGCCCACGAACAGCCGCCTCCCAGCCTAGCCACTCTGACATGCTGGGGCCGGCAGGGGCAACGTGGAGACGGTGCTTGACCAGAAGGACGAGCGCGGCGTGAAGGCGATGCTGCTGGCGGAGCTGGACCTGGCGCAGGTGCTGGACCGCGACGTGGAGCACCTGTCGGGTGCGCGCCCGCGCCCCAACCCGATCAACCCGCCGCGCTGCGCGGTCCCGGCCGGCCCTCGCCCAGATGCGCTGCGTGGGGTCTGCAGCACCTGCAGGGCAGGCCTGCTGCGGCTGCGTGGCATGGCTTGCGTGTCGGCAGCAGGCCAGCGACGCGTGTCCCCGGGTGTGGCTGGGTTTCAGTTGGCAGTGTGCGCTCTGGCGCGGAGGCGCCTCGCGTGCGCTCGCGGCGCAGCGGCATCGTCTGCGGACCGCGGTGCGGCTGGGGCGCGTGCGCGCATGCCCAAAGCGGGGCGCGAGGCCCGGCGCCGCGCGCGCGCAGGCGGCGAGCTGCAGCGCTTTGCCATCGCGGTGGTGGCTGCGCAGCAGGCGGACGTGTACATGATTGACGAGCCCAGCTCCTACCTGGACGTCAGGCAACGCCTGAAGGCCGCGCAGGCGCGCCGCCCGGCGCCCCACACCGTGCAGCCGACCTCCGGGTGCTTTTGTGGGTCTTGTTACACCTGGTGTGTGCGTCACGAGTTGGCAGGTGAGGGGGGTGCCGTGGAGGGCGTGCCCGACATGCACAGGGCACAAGGACGACTCCTGTTTGAGGCGCTGGCCTGACCACCAGCCTCTGCGCTGGCTGGCGCGTGCAGCCTGCCGCGCCACCTCTGCACCTGGTGACGAGGTGGGCATGTCCGGTGACCGGCCGTCCGGCGGTTTGCAACGCTCGCGGGTCGCGAGCGGGCGCGGCGCGCGCAGGTCATCCGCGGCCTGCTCGACCCGCAGAAGTACGTGATCGTGGTGGAGCACGACCTGGCGGTGCTGGACTACCTGTCCGACTTCATCTGCTGCCTGTACGGCAAGCCCGGCGCGTACGGCGTGGTCACGCTGCCCTTCAGCGTGCGCGAGGGCATCAACATCTTCCTGGCCGGCTTCGTGCCGACCGAGAACCTGCGCTTCCGCGAGGAGGCGCTCACGTTCAAGGCGCGCGGCCGCGCGCGCCTCAAGGGCGGCCGCGGTGGCCTTTAAACCCTACAACCCTAACCCTAAAACCCCTAACCCTGAATAACCCATACTTGACCCAGCCTCTGCCGGGGCGGGGGCGCGGTGCGGCCCGGCCCGGGTGCCTGCCCTTTACGCCGGCCTCGTGCTGCCCAGGGGGCGACGTGTTGAAGGACGCAGGTGGCGCCTGTGCTCGCGACGGGGGCTCCGCCCGCACGCCGCACGCTGACACCGTCCTGCAGGGGCTGGGCGGCCTGCGCGGAGCCGCGCACACGGCACCGTCAGCGCCGCTGCCGCCGCTGGCCGGTGGCCGGGCCGCGCTGAGGGCGCCCAGGCGGTGCAGGTGGCGGAGGTGGCCAACAATAGGGCTTGGGTGGGGGTCGGGCCGCGCTGAGGGGGCCGGGCAGCGCAGGTGGCGGAGGTGGCCAACGAGGGCGAGGGCGACGTGAAGAAGTTCTCGCGCTACACGTACCCGACCATGCAGAAGGTGCAGGGCAGCTTCACGCTGGACATCGAGGCCGGCGAGTTCACCGACAGCGAGATCCTGGTGCGCGCGCGCCGCCGGCCCCGGCCCAGCACCGCGCCGGCCGCGCTGCCGCACTTGCCAGTGGCGGACCTTGACCGGTCACATTGACTTCGCAGTGAAGGCGCTGCGCGCTCGTGCGCACAGCGACCCGTCAGCTGAGCGCTCTCCCAGGTTCCTCTCACCTGCCGACGCACGCGGCCCGGCGCGGCTGGCGAGCTCAAAAGTCATGCCGCGCCGAGCCAGCCCGCTCGTTCCGCTGCGGCCGGCCAGTGGGCGCTGAGCCGCGCGAGCGCGCCGCAGGTGATGCTGGGCGAGAACGGCACGGGCAAGACGACGTTTATCCGCATGCTGGCCGGCGCGCTGGACGCGGACCGCGCGGACGGCGACATCCCGCAGTTCCGCGTCAGCTACAAGCCGCAGAAGATCTCGCCCAAGTTCCCGGGCTCGGTGCGCCCTATCCAATAAACTTTTTGGGAGCGGAGTTTTTATTTGGGTGGGCCATCGCTGTAATGCTGACGGCAATGGCTTCTCCAAGTTCCAGAAGCTTGGGATCGTGCTGGTTACATTTGCATGCATGTCCACTTAAGTGCAAGGAACCCAGAAATGTCCTGCCTCAAGTACGCGGCCAGCTTGCGCGCGTGCGCGCACAGGTGCGCGAGCTGCTGCACAAGCGCATCCGCGACTCCTACCTCCACCCGCAGTTCAACACCGACGTCATGAAGCCGCTGAACATCGAGGCGCTCATGGACCAGCAGGCGCGCCGCCAGGCCGCTGCGCTCAGGGGGGCTAAGCCGCGCCCTTGGCAATTGCGCGCATGCTGTGTAGGCGTGGCCGAACTTGCTGTGGCAGCAGGTGCCCTGGGGCAGGTCAGGGGCGTGCATGCACTGCACTGCGTCGGCGCGCCCAGAGGCCGGCCGGCGCCTGTGTCGCGCGCGCGCGCAGCGCAGCGCCCGTGGCTGGCTGGCGCAGGGCTCGTGGCCCGTGGCGTCCGTCGGGCGCCATGGAGCCGTGCTGAGGCACGCGCGCGCGCAGGTGCGCAACCTGTCCGGCGGCGAGCTGCAGCGCGTGGCCATCACCATGGCGCTGGGCCAGCCCGCCAACGTGTACCTCATCGACGAGCCCAGCGCCTACCTGGACTCGGAGCAGCGCATCGTGGCCGCCAAGGCGCGGCGCCCGCCCGCCCGGCCCGCCCGGCCGTGGCGCGCGGGCCACGGGCGGACCGCGCTGCCTTGAGGTCTCCTGTTGCGCACGACCTCGCGCCCCAAACGCTGTGGCCTGTCATTCATGTCCTGTGTGGCGCGGCTGAGGCTGTGGTTGAGACTCTGAAGTAACGAGGCGCGCGTGAACTGCAGAGCCGAGCTGCGTATACACAGAACCTGCCGCTCAGGGTATGGTGCCGCTTGTGTTTGCCCCTTACTCTGACTCTCTCAACTGACTCTGTTACCTGCAGGTGATCAAGCGCTTCATCATGCACGCCAAGAAGACGGCGTTCATTGTGGAGCACGACTTCATCATGGCCGCCTACCTGGCCGACCGCGTCATCGTCTACGATGGCCAGCCCTCTGTGGCGGCCGTCGCGCGCAAGCCGCAGTCGCTGCTGACCGGTGCGCGCGCTGCTCCGAGCGCATGGGCTCGTTCGCACGACGCTTGCGAGAAGGGGCGCGGGGTATTCTGCTGCGTGCTGCGAGAGGCAGCGCCGCAGCAGCGCTGGGAGCGGCGGCGGGGGAGCGGGGTCCGGGGCAGCCGAGGCGTGCTGTTCGCGGCGTGCGCCCCTGCGCGCTTGAGCGCGCGGCGCGCGCAGCAGCGCTCGCAGACGCCGGCCTGGCGGGCACCGCACGCGCGCAGGCACATTGGGCTGGCGGCCTACCCTATCCCTGTACCCTAAAAGCTATGTACCTTTATATTTGCGGCGCGCGCGCAGGCATGAACGCGTTCCTGAAGAACCTGGACATCACATTCCGGCGGGACCCCACCAACTACCGGCCGCGCATCAACAAGATGAACTCGCTCAAGGACCAGGAGCAGAAGTCGGCAGGCGCGTGGGCCTTGCGCAGCCGGGCCAAGCTGGGCGCGCGAGTGCACCCTGCAAGTGCAAGGGTGCTCTGCGCATGCAAGGGCGACATGCACTCTTCACACACCATGCACGTTCGCCTCGCACAGCACATTAATGTGTACGCTGGAGCGGACACTGTGCAGTCTTTTAAACCTTAACGACCCTTGGCACACCTGTGGTCTGTGGATCGTGAGCGTTGCCATGTGTCACGTGTGGCTTCTGTCCTCAAGCCTGGGCCAAGCAGGGCTTGTTCACGTCACTTTCTTGGGGCTTGATGGCAGCGTCTGCGCTGCAGGCACGTACTACTACCTCGATGAAGTCTGAGGCCTTGGGGGAGCGAGGCGCCAGGCGTTCTGCCCCTGCTCTTGCGGCAGCGCCGCCCGCCACACCCAGGTGGTGTGGGTGTCGACTGGGGCTGCAGCTGTGTACTCATCCTGGTCGTTTGGCGTCTGGCCTTTCAATAAGCAGCACAGTCCCGCCTGTGAGCCCCGAGAGACCTGCTGTGCTGGTGACGGAAGATTGGCTGCTTGCGCCGCGACGTACGGGGTGCGTTGCGCTGCGGGTCGTACGCGTGCAGGTCCTTGGCTCTCAGAACACGTTTGAACACTTTGACCTGCCAGGAACCTTGCACATGGTGTGACTTGCGGGACGTTTGCCTGCTGGGAGGGTCGCATGACCTGAGTGAGACAGCTTTTGGGTGTTTATTTGTGGTTGGCGCTGAAGTCCTGAGCATGGCTGCTCTAGCATGTTGTTATTTGCAGGACGTCTGAAACACATGCGCGAGACTTGGGCCCCTGCATTGTCTGGAAGGCAATTCAAGCTACAGCTAGAGCTTGCAAAGCCCTGACGCTAAATAAACCCCTTTGTTCCAGGAAGAAATACAGGGAGGGAGAGCCTCTGTCTTGCGTCCCTCTTGCACCCCGCCGTCCCTCTGTTTTGTTGACAGGCCCCGTATTGAGAGGTATGGGCGACAGCGGGCACCCCAACGACGGGGACAAGGCGGAGAGGGAGGGCAAGCACAGCAAGGAGAGAAAGCACAGGGAGAAAGACAAGGAGCGGCACAAGTCGGACAAGCACAAGGACCACAAGCACCACAAGCGGCGCTCGGGCGATGAGGCGCGCAAAGAGGGCGGTGAAGCCGCATCGGCCAGCGACAAGAAGCGAAAGCTGCCGGCCGAGGAGCGGCCGGACGCCAGCGCTGAGCGCAGGGGCGGCGCCGAGGCCCCGCCGGCAGACAAGAAGCGCAGGCTGCCGGACGACGAGCGGCCGGCTGTCAAGGCAGAGCACAGGGACGGCCACGAGGCCGCGCCAGCGGGCGAGAAGAAGCGCAGGCTGACGGAAGATGAGCAGCCGGGCGCGAAGCCTGGGCGCAGCGGCAGCGCGCGCATGGCGGATGCCCCACGTGCCGGCGGCGTGGTGGGCGCCTCGGCGGCGGACGACGACAGGCCCGGCGCGGGCCGGGCCGGCGCGCCCGGGCCCGCGCCCGCGCCCGGCGAGGCTGCGCCGGACGCGCTGAAGCCGCAGCTGCAGGACGCCGGCGGCGAGGTCTCCATGAGCGTGGAGGAGACAAATAGGTGCGCTGGTTGCTTGGTGGGTCTTGTAAAGGCCGTGTGTATGAGAGGCTGTATCACACAGCACTTATGCATGTGCCCTGCTGGTGTGCGCGAGACAGGACTGGCCACATCTTGGGCTTGTCCGCCCTGACATGCGTGTTAGTCGTGGAGGGGCAGACGCACAGCCCCGAGAGCCTGACGCTGGCTGTGGCGGACGTGCGGCAGGGTCCGTATTTCGCTCGGCCTCAAGCCGCTGGTGATCGGCGACGGCGGCGCGGCGAAGGCCGAGTTCGAGAGGCACGCGGCGGAGCGCGCGGAGGCGGCGCGGCGTGCGCAGGCCGACGAGCTGGCGGAGCGCGTGAAAGCGTGCGCGGCGCCGATCCACCGCCTTCTTTGCTAGCGCCTGCCTGACGCCCGTGTGCTCGCATCGCGCCGCACCATGCCTCTGTGTATCAGCGTGTGTGCGACACTTACGTGTTGGAGTGCCGTCACCTCTGGCAAACGCAGACTCAGCTGCGCTTGTCCTTCATCAGTGATAGGATATACGACAGTGTCAGAAACAGCGCGAGGTGTGGCGCTTGGTGCCCATGAGCGTACAGGATGATGGTTGTGCTCAGCCTTGCAGCCAGGCTGCGCAGGACAGCGGAGCAGGCCCAGCCGCGGCGCTCGCCCTTGTGGGCACGCCGCGCGCGGCCGAGGCCGTGCGGCCCCCCTGAGGGCCCCGGCGCGCGGCTGCGCGCAGGCAGCGCGAGAAGCGCGTGGAGCAGGCCAAGCTGCGCGCGACCAAGACGCTGGGCGAGGCCGCGCCGGACGTGGACGACCTGGCGGCCTGGGTCGGCAAGAGCCGCGCGCTGGAGGAGAGCCGCCGCGCCGAGGAGCGCGCCAAGGCCGACAAGGCGGCGCGCATGCTGGCGCAGCAGGCGCGCGGCCTGCCCCGCCCAGGGTCAGGGGGAAGGGTCAAGGTCGGGGTCAAGGAATGCAGGTCGGTGGCAGGCGGCGATAGTGAGTCGCGGCAGGCCGGTAGGGCGCGCAGGCAGTCAGCGCGCAGGCTGGCGCGGCAGGCGGGCAGGTATTCAAGTCAGCTTCCCGCCCGCACAACTGAGGAGCGGGCACCCTGCCTTTGCGCGCGCTGCTGCCGGCGGCCGCGCCCCCTGTTGCGCCTGCACCCCCAGTTGCAGGCGCGCCCTGCTGCGGGCGCGCATAAGCCCGCCGATGGTGGTCCCAGGGGACACGCCCCGCCTCTTCGTGGTGTCCGACGCCGCGACGCGCGGCCGATCACACGCCGCGCCGCGCAGGACGAGGAGGCGGGCGCGTCGGAGGACGACGAGGCGGACGAGCATGCGGGCGGCGCCGCGCTGGGCGCGGCGGAGCTGGCGGGCATGCGCGTGCGGCACAGCGCGGAGGAGCTGGGCGCGGGCGAGACGCTGGTCATGACGCTCGCCGACCGGCCCGTGCTGGATGCGCGCGGCGAGCTGGCGGACGACGCCGATGAGCTGGAGAACCCGCTCGCGGTGCGGCCCGCCGCGCTGCCCTCACCCTACCCTACCCTATCCCCGCCCCCTGGGCTTGCATCCCCCGGGCGCCGCCGGTCGCCGCGCGCTGCATCAGCAGCCCTTCGTCAAGCACTGCCTTACGTCGCGCAGCGGCACCCTCTGCTTCTGTACGAGCGATCATATCCGTGTGAAATTATTTGATTTCTGGTAGCTGGGAGACATCCACAGCGCAGCACATGTGACTGCGCGGGCTTGTTGCGGGAGGGCCCGGGCGGCGCGGCGCGCTGACGCGCGCGCGCGCCGCCGCAGATGGAGCAGAAGCAGCGCGACCGCGCCAAGCGCGCGGCAGCCAAGGGCACCAACGAGCCGCTGTTCGGCGAGGACGGCCGCGCGCGCGGCATGCTGGACAAGTACGACGAGGAGGGCGCGGCGGCCGGCATGCGCGTCGGCGCCGACGGCGCGCTGGAGGCCGAGGACACCGCGCGCCGCCAGGCCGAGATCCGCGCGCGCCTCGCCGCCGGTGCGGCACGCGCCGGGGCCGTAGGAGATTGCGGCTGATTGCCTAGGAGTGCTTAGCGCGCGAGCGGCCAGGGGCGCTGCGAGTGGGCGGCCGCCGCGGGCCCCGGGCGCGCGGGCCGCTGACGCTTCTGTGGCGGCCGGCGCGCGCGCAGCGGAGAGCGCGGCGAGCCTGGCGCGCGACGGCGCCGCGGACGCGCGCTCCGAGTACTACACGGCGGAGGAGATGGCCGAGTTCGCCAAGCCCAAGAAGAAGAAGGCGCGCGCGGGGCCGCGCATGCCGGGGCGGCTGCAGCCATGCATGCAGGGGCGGCCGCGGCGGCCGCCCGCGTTCCCGAGCAGGGCGGCTTTGGCGTCGCATGCGCGCGGACGTGGGACGGCCTGTCGCTGCCAGTCACCAATTTTAGCCCTGTGGCTAGGGTTTGTAGAACATGGCATGCGCTTGCCAGCTGCACCTGCTGACACTGCCAGGCATGCGGCTCTGTGACGCGCTGGCTGGGAGCGTGCCCGGTGCGAGGGTGGCGGGCGGCCCGCGAGGCTGACGGGGGGCCGCCGCGCGCGCGGGGCGCGCAGCTGCGCAAGAAGAACCTGCGCAAGAAGCTGGACGCGTCGGACATTGCCGCGCTGGAGGCCGAGGCCGCGGCGGCGGGCGCGGGCGACCACGGCTCGCGCGCCGCGGCCGGCAGCCGCGCCGATGCGGACGCCGCCCAGATCGCGGCCGAGGCCGCGCGCAAGGAGGAGCGGTGCGGCCCTGCCCCAACCCTGGCAAGTTGGCCCGCATGCAGCTGTTTCGTGGCGTGCCTGAGGAGGTGCGCCGGGCGCGCGCCGAGCGCACGCGCAGTGGCGTCGGCCACAGCAGACGCTGCGGCGCATCTGGGCATCGTGCATTGGTCTGCTGCTGATGAGCAGATGCGGGCGAGCGGCACTTTCCAAAAGGGCTGAGCGCGCCCGGCGCCGTGCCGCCAGGTACGCCAATGCGCTGGCAAAGGCCAACTACGCGTCGCTGGCGCTGCGGCCGGACGGCGGCGCCGGCGCCGGCGGCGGCGGCGGCGCGCCCGAGCGCGGCGAGGAGGATGACGAGGAGCTGCAGGCGACGCTGGCGCGCGCGCGCCGCGCCGCGCTGGCCAAGGCCGCGGCGGCCGAGGCGGCCGGCGGGCGCGGCGGCGTGGGCGGCGAGGACGCGCTCGCCTCGCGCGCGGCCGCGCGGCGCGAGGCCGACGAGCGCGAGCGCACCGCCGAGGGTGCGCGCCGCCGGCCGGCGGCCGCCCCGCGGGCCGCGCCTGCCTGGCCGCCCCGCGCTAATGCGTGTGCTGCCTGCCCTGCATCGGCATGCGTCGAGGCACGCCTGCGCGCGCGCGGCGCAGTCGGGCTGGCTTTCACGGAGGCGGCCGAGTTCGCGCGCGGCATCCACGTCGCGGCGCCGGACGAGGCGCCGGCTGAGGCGGGCGCGTTGCACATGGGCGTGGACGAGGCAGACCCCAACCCTACGCCTGCGCCCGCGGCCGATCCCCCCAAGAAACCCGCCGCGTGGGGCGCCTGGGTCGCGGCCGGCGAGGGCGGCGAGGGCGGCGCGGCGGCGGCGGCGGCCGACGCCGACATGGCGGACGTCGAGGCGGAGGAGGAGGACGGTGCGGCGGAGGAGGACGGCAGCCTCGTGCGCGAGAAGCCTGTAGGCTCGGGTGCGCGCGCGCCCGGCGCCGGCAGGCCCGCGCATGCCCGCGTGGCCGCGTCTTTGTATGTGAGCGGGCGGTGCGGCGCGACAGCTCGTGCGGTGCGGCCACAACCTGTGCATGGCTGCTCCGGCACGCCGTCACGCACGGGCTGCCTGGCAGGCAGGCGCTCTGCAGGCGCGGGCGGGCAGCGTGCGCTAGGACGTAGCCGCCGGGGCGCAAGCTGGCCGCGCGCAGGTGGCGGGCGCCTGACAGGGGCCGCCGCGGCCGCGCGTGCGCCCAGGCCTGGCGGGCGCGCTGGCGCTGCTCAAGGAGCGCGGCGACCTGGCCGAGCGCGTGGAGTGGTCGGGCCGCATCAACGACATGCGCCGCGAGCGCATGGGCGACCTGACCGACGTGTACACCGAGGGCCGCCACGAGGAGCGCATCGCGGCGGACATCGAGCGCGCGCTGACCGAGCGCGACGAGTTCGGGCGCGTGCTGACGCCGCGCGAGCGCTTCCGCCGCCTCTGCTACCGGCGCGCGCCCGCGCGCGCGCTCACCGCAAGCCCGCCGCGCGCCCGCACGCAAGCGTTGCTCGTCAGCTTGACATGGGTGGTCAAGCCTGGCGCGCTCGGGAGGAAGGCCTCGTGTCGCCTGGCCGCGCGCTCGTCCCAAGACGTTCGCGCATCGTGTTGTGCGGTCTGGTGTGACGTGCACAGCAGCAATGTGCTGTGCGTGCGCCGAGCGCGCAGTAGCGCCTGCGAGTGGGTGGCACGGGAGCCGATGCGCGCGCTTGACACGCCCATGCGCGGTGGCGCGCGCGCAGGTTCCACGGCATCCCGCCCTCCAAGAACACGCAGGACAAGCGCGCGCGCAAGCTGGCCGAGGAGGTGGCCAAGAAGCGCGCGAGCGCGGCCGAGGCGCCCGACGCCGACGCGGCGGGCCGCCTGGCCACGCTGCAGGCGCAGACCGCCACGCCCTACCTGGTGCTGTCGGGCAAGGTGCGGCCGGGGCAGACGAGCGACGCGCGGTCCGGCTACGGCACGGCCGAGCAGAGCGCGGCCGCGCTCACGCCGATGCTGGGCGGCGGCCAGACGCCGCTGACCGGCGCGCGCAAGGTGGAGGCCATGCTCGGGCTCGGCGGCGGCGGCGGCGGCGGCGGCAGCCGCTCAATGGCGCCGCCGGCGCCGCGCCGGAAGCCATAGCCGGCCGCGAGCGTCCGTATCGGCGAGTGTGGGCGCGTGCGCTGCCATGCTGCGCTGGGCGGCGCCGGGCGCCGCGCTGGGCGGCGCCGGGCGCCGTGCTGGGCGCACCGTGGACTGCGTGCTCGAGCTGACGGCGGCGAAAGCCAGCAGTTGCTGACGCCTCCGCCGCTCCTGATCGCGAAGATGTCCTAGGGCGTATGACAGCGCTTGTTGTAGAACCACATTTAACACTTGGTACAGTCGTGCTTGCATGCGTCTGGATCATGTAACCCGTGAGGGCCGATGAACCTCGAGGTTCAAGTCCGCTGCTTGGCGGCAGCGACCAAGCTGTAACATCGCGATCAGCGATCCTATCCACTTGCGGGTCACAGCTTGTGTTGGCTGTCGTTTGCCCTGTGAGCTATGCAGCCTGTGAGCTCTGCACTCAGCTCAGCACAGGCCCCGGCCAGTGTGGGGCGGCCGGGTCTGGCGTGGCAGACACCAGTGCCGCGCTGCGCTGCCTGCGGCCGGGCGCTGCCCCCGCCCGCGCGCCGCCGCTGGGCCGCGCGGCGCTCAGCCAGGGCCGTCGCCTGCTCCGTCCCGGCGCCGGCCGGGGCGCTGAGCAGCGAGCAGGCGCCCGCGCGCGCGGCGCCTGGCACAGCAGACGGCGGGGCGAGGAACGGCGCGCAGCCGGGCGCGGGGCCGTGGGAGGCGGGGCCGGAGGCGCGCGGCGCGCGCCTGGCGACGCTGATGGTGCAGTGCGAGGACCAGAAGGGCGTCATCGCGGCGCTCGCGCAGCTGCTGTACGGCCTGGGCTGCAACATCGTCGCCAGCGACCAGTACGTGGACCCCGAGGCGCGCCCGGCCGCGGGGCAGGCCCCGTCCCGGTCTGCCTGCGGGTCCACCGCCGCAGCGCGAGGGCGCCTCGCGTGAGCCGGCTGTCGCAGTCGAGTCGCCCGCACCTGCCAGCCTGATCCTAGCGCGTGCTGCCCAGAGCGCGCGCCCGTGCGGCTCGCTCACGCAACAGCAGCAGCAGCGCCCCGGCACGCGAACGGAAAAACCCCCGGCGCGCGGGGCCGCAGGAGAATCTGTACTTCCAGCGCATCCGCTTCGACCTGGCCGACCTGGTGGTGGGCGCGGCCAACACGGCGGTGCTGGAGCGCGCCATCGCCGACCTGGCCAAGCGCTACGGCATGCAGTGGCGCCTGTTCTACGACTCGCGGGCGCGCCGCGCTGCGCGCGCTCGGGCTCCTGCCCTGCTTCACCGGGGTGTCTGCCTCCAGGGCCTGGGCGTGCCTTTGACCGGCTCTTGGTGACATGCGTCGCGAGGCTGACGCACACCGACATGGCCCGTGCCCTCTGCGCGCATGCGTGTGCAGGCATGTGTGCGAGCGCTCCGGCACACATGTCTGCCCAGGGCATGCGGCTGGGCGTGCCGCGCGGCCCCCAGTGCAGCCAGCGGAAACACGCGCGGGCGCGAGGCGTGGCAGGGGCGGGGCGGCGCAGGTGAAGCGCGTGGCGGTGCTGGTCTCCCGGATGAGCCACTGCCTCTACGACCTTCTCATCCGCCACCGCTCTGGTGCGGGCGCTGCCGCCGGCGCCCGCGCCTGCGTGGTCGCACCTCGCCACGGCGTGAGCTGCCATGCACTGGGTCTTGCATTCTTGTCCCGTGCATCTGCCGTCAGCTACGCTGCAGGCTGCGCGCCGCCGCATGCTGCGGCGACAACCAAATAATAACAGCCCCATGCCGTAAGCAGCCAGCGCGCCGCGACAGGCGAGCTCAACTGCGAGCTGCCGGTGGTGATCAGCAACCACGCCGACCTGGAGGGCGTCGCAGCCAACTTTGGCGTGCCCTTCCGCTGCTTCCCACTGCCCAAGGGCGCGGGCGCCGACGCCAAGCGCGCGCAGGTGCCGGCCGCCGCGCGAGCGCAGCAGATGCATGGCGAGGTTTACAAAGTGCCTGCATGTCGCTGCAAGAGAGCACCACGCGTGCATGGCGGTCTGCATGCCGCCTGCAGTCAGCAGCTCGACTGGCAGGGTGCGCGGGCGCGCGCGGACATCGCCGCATCTGCACCGCCTGCGCTGCGTGCTTGGCTCGCCGAGCCGCACGACGCAGCTGCGCGCGCCGCCGCGCCCGGGCCTGACGCGGCGCGGGCGGCGGCCGGCAGGAGGCGCAGATCGACGCCGCGCTGGAGGAGCTGGGCGTGGACCTCGTCGTGCTGGCGCGCTACATGCAGGTGCCCACGCATAGCCCAACCCTACCCTACCTACTCTATCCCCCCGCGGCTGCCAGCCGCGCCGCCGGCGCTGCTCCGCCCCCCGCTCACCGCGGGGGCCCCAGCGATTGCCGCCGCGCGCCGGCCATGCAGCAGGGGCTCGCCGCCTTGCGCACAGGCTGGCGCGCCGGCTCGAGCCTAAGAGACCGAGCGCTCATTGGGAGGGCCAGGGTGCGCGGCCTGACGCGCGCCGCTCAGGCGCGGGCCCTAACCCAAACCCTCACGCCGGCGCCACAGCGCAGGTGTTCTCGCCCGAGTTCTGCGAGCGGCATGCGGCGCACACCATCAACATCCACCACTCCTTCCTGCCGGCCTTCGAAGGCGCGCTGGGTTGGTTAGAATAATCTAGGGTTACGCCAGGCGTCGCGCGTGCGGCGCTGCTAAGTCACTGCGCACCCAGAGCCTCCATCAGTCGGGCTCGCCCATGAGCGCCGGCGGGGGCGGGCGCGGCGCCGGACGGCGTGCGTTGGCCGGCGCTGTGCATGCACAGCCGCTGAGGCAAGCACGCTGCTGACGGCCGCCGACGGCGCGCTCATGGTAGCCGTGCCGGGTGCGCGCGCAGGCGCCAAGCCCTACCACCGCGCCCACAAGCGCGGCGTGAAGATCATCGGCGCCACCGCGCACTACGCCACCGCTGAGCTGGATGCCGGCCCCATCATCGAGCAGGCGAGCCGCGGTCCCCTGGCAGCCAGTGGCGGACGCCGCGCAGGTTGTGTGCTTCCTCAGGGGGTGGTCCAGTGCGGAGCGACTCTGCAAGTGCACTTCATGCGTTGACACAACAGCAAACCCCTAGTCGCTGCCTGTATGTGCTCGCTGTTACTGTGAGACCCGAGGATGCCCTGCCATGTGCGTCCTCAGTTTGCACCGCGCTCGAAAAGCGCATCCTGACTGCATCCACCATCCCCTCGCGCTTGTGCTTTGCGCAGCAAACGCCGCGGGCCTCCGCCCGATCGTTGAAGACCGGCCGCACGGTGCAGCCAGCCCCCGCGCACTGCTGGCACTTGCACGCGCCACCGACCCTGCCCTATGTACTGCTGGCGCGTGCAAGCGCCAGCGGTGCGCGGAGGCTGGCTGCACCGTGCGGCCGGTCTCCAACGAGCGGGGCGAGGTCCGCGGCATGTCCTGCGAGAAGCACAAGCGCAAGGGGAGGGTGGATGCAGTCGGGATGCGTTTTTTTAGCGCGGCGCGACGTGCCGCTGTTTGCATCGCCCGATGCGTGGGTCGCGGAGAGATGGTATGGTGTCACATCGGCTTTCCTGCCGCCAGGCGCCTTTGGCAGCGCTGCCGCGCTCGCCCGCCTATGCAGGCGAGCAGCGCCCCAACGCGGGGCGGCGCGACCTCAGGACGTGGCGCGCATTACGCACCGCGACGACGTGGCGGCCATGGTGCGCAAGGGCCGCGACCTGGAGCGCCTGGTGCTGGCGCGCGCAGTGCGCTGGGTGCTGCAGGACCGCGTGCTCGTGCACTCCAACAAGACCGTCGTGTTCGAGGAGTAGCCGGGAGCAGGCCGCCCGAGGTACATGATGTCATGCTGCCTAGCTCAGCTTGCGTCAGTTGCAGCTGTCAGCCAGCAGCGTCGGCAGGGTCTGTATGGCCACGCATGTGCGCAGGCCAACTGAGGTCTGACTTTGAATTCAAGCAGGCGTCCCGCGCGGTGCGGGAGCGCGTGTGTGAGCAGAGCACTGAACGGTCCGGTTCCAAACAGACCATCAATAGCTCGGGCTCAAGCCATGCAGCAGGAAGCAAGTGCCCCGCTTGATCATGCACTGTCAGACAGCGGCTTTGAGAGTGAAACAAAGCATGCTTGTGATTTACAGCTATATCACAGTGCGACAGTCGCGTTTGAAGCTACAACACAGGACAGGTTGTAGACTTATAGGCAAGATGTCATACTAGCCTCACTGTCTCATACCGTGGTGGCATGCCGTATTACCTCAGTATTACCTCATTCTTTATCTCCTTGGCGGCAAGGCAGATTCCTCCATCAACAAATCAAACTGCAGATACACCAAAGTGCATGCACGCTTCCTTACATGTGCGTGCGCGCGCGCAGCATTCACGTACTTGGGTGCAGTATAGAAACATGTCAAATGGATTGCAGGACAGTGGCCAGCAGCCCCACGCAGATAATGCCCACCATGCAGTGGGCATCAGGCATGCATAAGGCGTGGCAGTGCTCCACACCCAGACAGCTCAGTACAGCATTTACGAATACTTCGTGCACGTAAGGCGCTGCAGAGAGGTCAACAATATGCAGAGATTATCTTGAAGGAGGTAAAGCGGTTGGAGCAGCAGCATGCACCCGCCACAGATCCCCACCAGCGTTACCCACACATACCCATCAACAAAAGGGCAGCCAATCATTTAAAAAGTGCCACCCAAAAAATGCGCCTATGCCACACATGCACATCGGCAACATGGTAAACCTTGGTTGGGTGCGCGCATTGTGGCCTTCGCCACTGCGCTTCAGTAACGCGCACCGAGCAGCGCGTATTCGCTGCGTGAAGCATGGTGGACATCTGCCGCAGGCCATGCAAAAACGCAGTTTTTGCATGGCCGCTGCAGTGATGCAGGCCTACTTGCCGGTCGAGCCAACGGTGTTGCCGGAGCTGCCGCCCCCCGAGGCCCCCGACGCGCCACCGCCGCCGCCGCCGCCCGACGAGGCCCCGCCCCCGCCGCCGCCGCCGCCGGACGAGGCGCCGCCCCCGCCGCCGCTCGACGAGGCCCCGCCGCCGCCGCCGCCGCGGCTGCCGCCGCCACCGCCTGTGCCGCTGCCGGCATTGCCGCTCGCGCCAGAGCCGCCGTTACCCGCGCCCGACCCACCGCCACCGCCGCCGTTGTAGCCCGAACCCCCGCCCGAACCCCCGCCGTTGCCGCCTGAGTAGCCGCCGTTGCCGCCTGAGTAGCCGCCGTTGCCGTTGCTCCCAGAGGGGGAGTTGCCGCCCTGGCCGCCGCCACCGCCGCCATTGCCCCCCGAGGGGGAGTTGCCGCCCTGGCCGCCCTGGCCGCCGCCGCTCCGGTTGCCCTGCACCGCGGAGCCGTCGTCAGCAGGCGCCTGACAGCATATCCTGGCAGCGTCTGAGCCTCACTCAATGCACAACCCGCACAGCAGAGGGCGATGACAGCGAGTCCCACAGCCAGAGCGCGCGCTCCACAAGAGGGCAGCCTGGCAGGCGCACCGTGGGAGCGCCGGTGTTGGTGTTCGTGTTCGCCTGGCCCGTCGGGGCAGGGGAGCCAGACTGCAACCGCGCACAAGCGCGTCAGCGCGGCGGCGGCCCCACAGATGCCAATGCTGCCTTGCCAGCACACACTTGAGCCGCACCGTTCAGCAGACCTGCATGCTTACGAGGCAAGCCCCCCACACACCACTGCCGCGAGGATGCACGCCCGCGGTCCGTGTTGCGGACGGCGCAGCCCAGCCCCGGGCCGCGCACCGGGCTGCCAGACTGGCCGGCGTTGTTGCCGGAGCCGGTGGGCGACGGCGTGGCCGAGCCGTAGTTGCCAGAGCCGGTGGGCGAGGGCGAGGGCGAGCCCGACCCACGGTTCCCAGAGCCGGTCGGCGTCGGCGTGGGCGAGCCGCTCTGGCCAGAGCCGGTGGGCGTTGGCGTGGGCGAGCCAGAGCGCGAGCCGCTCGGCGTCGGCGTGGGCGACTGCGCGCTCGCACGCCATCAGGCCCAGCATCTTGAGACGGCGGCATGCACCACCAAGCAGCGCTGTCTTTGCCACCTCTAACAAGACGAGGAGCACACACAAACCTCTGTGCATTCCAGAGCACGCCCGCACAAGCAGCAGCCATGCCGCTGATGACAACAGGCAGCACAGTCGCCTCTGGGAGCCCAGCAAATCTGCCGTCAACTGTGTGCCGCACGAGAGCTCAGAGCGGCGCCCAGGAGCTCACCCCGCTCTGGCCGGGCGCCTGCGCATTGCTGGGCGGGTTCGCGGACGAGCCGGGCGCCGACGCGCTGGGCGCGTTCGCATTCGCGGACGACGCGTCGTTGTTGCTGATGGGGCGCACGGTCGGCGTGAAGACGTTCGTGATGGGGTTGTTGTTGTTGTTGAGGGTGATGCCCTGCGAGCTCGCTACCTGCGCAGCGGCCGGGCACTGCACATCGGCAGGGCGCCGCGCCACGGGCGTTGTACAGTGCACATGAGGTCAAGCTAGGTTTATATCACAGTGAGGCTTTCACGTTGGGATAGGGTGCAGAAACATTGGCTTCAAAGACGCCAGGCATGCACCTGGCGTGCTTCCGGGCTCACGCCGCCGCGGCCGGCGCGGTTGTTGATGACTACAGCCTCGTTGAAACTGGGGGCGATGACAAGCGTGAGCGTGATCCTGGGGCGACCATCGTACCCGTTGTACCCCGAGTAGTAGACGCCGCCCATGTAGGAGTTATACCTGCGTACAGCAGCCACAGCCAGCGTGGGTTGCGGCTGCGCTGCCCCGGCTGCTTCATGCCGGCGACGACCAGCATGCAGGTTGTCTACACCACAGAATGAGTGCATTTGCATCCGGATGCATGCCCTCTACCCTAAGGCAACCCCGCGACATGCGCCTCAACGAGTGTTCACTTGCATTGGTTTGTAATCTACACAAGGACCGACAAAATTGGACCAGTGTGCCTGGCAAAAGTTTAGCCATTTGCCTGATGACCAGAATCTACCCGCATGTTTCAGGGTTTTGGCCGCATACGCCCCTTGGTCATGACCCCACCCACCGAGGACACATTTCACACATTTAGCGCCGTTCTGCCCAAGCTTTTTGCCAATCTGCCAAAAGGGCAGACCCAAACACTTTGCCAGCCATCCTGCCATTTTGAATTTGAAACTAAACACCAGGTTAAAAAACATAAGCACGTCCTCTATTTGAAAAATAGAAGAATTTTCCTCTCTTCGCTTGGCATGACGCGCCAGTGCCGCACCAGACGGTGGTCGTGGAGATGAAGATGTAGTCTCCATTTGGGTAGTCGTAACGGTCGCCATTCCTTATGGCGCAAGCACACTATGTGTTCAGCGCCCAGCCACACTCGCAGTGGCCCGCTGCACTTGGGTGCGTGCTTGCTTTCGTTCAGCACTCAGACACACTCGCAGCCCTGCTGCACTTGCGCGCGCACGAAGCTGCCGTCAGGTTAAAGTGCAATGCGTAGCCCTCTAGGGCTGCGCCCTCAAGCAGCCAAGCTGGCCGAAACACGGCTGTAATTCTCACCTGTTGTGGCAGTAGCGGTTGCGGTAGCGCGAGTTGCCTGCACAAGCAGCAGGCGAAGCGTTGTCACAAGGTAATTGAGCAAAGCTGGATGACGCTCATGCACTTAGAGCGAATTTATCGCATGCATGTGGCAGTCTAATTGCTCGGGCACTGGCAGCCAAAGTCTCTGCAGGATGCCTCCGCAGTTGCCAGACCAACATTATGTTCATGATACATCTCTGGCAGACGCAGTGCATCTCTGGCAGACGCAGTGCACTGACAATCATGCACTGCAGACTAACACAGAAGCACGCAGGCGCACCCTGGTAGCCGTAGTACCAGCTGGGCGCGTCATAGTTCTGCGCGCAAGCCACCCGTGTCAGTGGCACGCAGCTGGGCACGTGCCGGGGCCGTTTGACAGCCTGCTGGGCCCGCAAGCGACAACCCTGCAGCACTCTCAACCAAGCCAGGGCCAGCGTAGTACCAGCAAAGCCATCCCCAGCCTGCTGGCTCACATGCCACAGCACAGCAACGTTCAAAGCCAAGGCCAAGAAGGAGCATGGCAGCAGCAGGCCATCCCCAGCCTGCTGGGCTGACATGCCAATATACAGCGCACAACAAGACCAGGGGCCGGCAGGGCAGCAGCAGGCCGTCCACAGCCTGCTAGGCTCACAACAGCACTGCAGGATGCACGGCAAGGCCAGGGCCATCAAGGCTGCAGCAGGCCACCCACAGGCCTGCCGGGCTTGCATACCACCACAACATAACAGCAAGGCCACAGCCAACCCACTGACTGGGTCAACGGCTCCACAGCCCCAAGACTGCAGCAGCCAGCGCACAGGCTGGCATGCAGACGCCCAGCACACAGGCTGGTCCTGCGGGTCCACAGCCCCACTCGGGTGCTCACCCAGTAGTTGCGGCGGCTGCGGTCCACACCGCAGTGGTCATAGTAGCCGTCGCCACCGCACACCGTCACTGCGCACCCCGAGCCTCCGTTAGCCAACCTGCACTGCCTGCGTGCGGCTCAGAGCTGCTTATGCGCTAAAGTGCGGAACACTGCTGCATACTGTGAACAGTGCAGCGTTGTGCGGCGGGCCAAACATTGTGGGCCAAAAAATTGCAGTGCTCAAACTCAGTAAGTGACAGTGTAGCCTGCAAGAATATCTGCACTCATCTACACTAGAGACAGCGCGGCGTTCCGCACGTTTACTGCAAGCCCAGACAACTCGGGATGTTCACAAGCAGCAAATGTAAAGATAAAGCGGACATGCGCAAGAAGAGGCCCCTGTCCTCTAGGACAGGGGCAGCTGTGTACAGACACTTGTAAAGTACGGCCCAGGTGCGCACAGATGGAGTACTCGTCCATGTAGCAGCGGTTACTCTCGAAGACCTCGACGGTGACCACCTTGTAGCTGCCATACTCCCGGTCGTCTTGCTGCAGGCTGCGCGCCTGCTTGAGCTCTCGCGCCTGCGCGCGCCAAGCCTCACGTTGGCGCCAGCCACGCCCACTGCCCACTTTATTGAGAGTGTCAACCCAGTGCCAGCCGTCAAACCCAACTGTCAAGACCTGCCTGTCTGTGTGCAGGACAGCGCAGCCAGCAAGCATATACATTGAAGGCCTCAGAGGCCCATCAGCCCCATCTGCCGGCCATGCTGCGTGCCCACCGCCTCCCAAGTCAGCAGCACCCAGCGCACCAGCACTGGGCTGGCGGCGAGGGACAGCAGGCCCAGAAGGGCGAGGACGAGCGCCATGTCTCCTGCAGAAAACCAGCAGAGCACATGTCAGCAAGAGGCCTACATGCATGAAAGGCTGGACAGGGACCAGCTGGGGTGCTGAGCCGGCTCCTCGGGACCCACCAGGTCCACAAACTTATCTACACATATCTCCTTGCGTAAAAAGCGCAGGCCACGGCCCAACAGCCGCCAAGCCACCTCGTCATTGCCATGCACCTGGCCAACGGCTCGAGCGTTGTCGGTGTCCCGCACAGGACACTACTCAGCCAACCCCCAGAATAGCCGGTGCCATCGAAGCAACATCCGGTCGCAACCTCGGCGCTGCCGCGTCTATCGAAGCAGGACAAAGTACGCCACACGTGCTGCGGGCTGATGTGTACAGGCCTTCAGCTGGAAAGCCGGTCATGGACAAGCTGACCCGCCTCCGCAGAGCGCCCGCCCTGCCCCGTGGTGGGGCGAGCACCTCGCCACAGCTGGGTCCGCACCTCAAGCCAGTGGCTGGTAAACCGAACCAAATGAGTTTTGCTTGAGCTCAAGCTTGCCGCACTCGCTTCCTTGTGCACTGCAGGTCCTGTGATGCGAACATCAAGTTCCCAGCTCATCTGGCTGGCGTAGGGCCCTGTACCCTTGCTGCCCTTTGCCAGCTGTTGCATGCCATTTCCTGGGCCGGGCACTGCCAGCTGCACGGAGACCACGGCAGCGGGTGTGTCACCTTACATCGAGCTGCGCGCACAAGGAGGCAGGTGCGCTGTGTGCACTTTGCGCCGCGGTGCACCTACGCACATAGCCGGGGCGTCGGCACCGGGGCACCTGCTGATGCTCATCTGCCGTTGACGTGGCTCCAAACGGCTTCTTGTAGCGCTTCAAGCTTGCACCTCTCCCTCTGCTACAGATGCGTGGCTGCAGGTTGCACAGAAGACACCCATGCACTGTACAGAGGGAAAAAAAGCTCCGCGCACACACTGGCTGGCTTTGCCCCCACTACAAGCGTCGGGACAGCGTCCCAGGATATGGGCGGAGCGCGTCTGTATCCTCCGCCACTCCGCGCCTAAGCAGGCCCACAGCGCTAAGGGCCTGCCAGTCCTGCAACTTCTCCACTCCCAATATACAAGCATGGAGCCCAGGCAGCAGTGACCCCACGCACGCAATTAAGCTAGCTGCAGCCTTAACATATAAAACGGCACGCTCTGAACCGGCATCAGCAGCAGCGCCTACCTATGTGCAGCACACCCTGCTGCGTGACGGCTGATGAGTGACAAGCAAGCGCTTGAAGACTTTAGACGCCGGCAGTATGCGGAGCCGCTCCCGACCGGCGGCGCCGGGGCCGCGGGAGGGGAGGCAGCTGACTGTCCGCTGCCGGACAGCAGCCGGGCAATCCTCCTGATAGACGTCGACAGCTTCTACGCACAGGCGCACGCCCGCGCGCGTCCGAACTCGCCGCCAAGCACAATCGATGCGCGCGCCGGGCCAGCCGCTGACGCATCGCGATCCTGTGAGCAGGTCGAGGAGAACAGGCGCCCCGAGCTGCGCGGGCGGCCGCTGGCCGTCACGCAAAAGTGCGTCCCCGGTCTGCAGACCGCCCGGGCAGCGCCGCACCTGCTTTCTCGCCTGGGCCCCGCGCCCGGCACCCCGGCGCCGCGTCACTGCCTGGCCGCCGGTGACGCCATGCCGCCCGCCGGCCAGGTACCTGTGCGTGACGAGCAACTACGCGGCGCGGCGCGCGGGCGTGACCAAGCTCATGGGCGTCGACGCGGCGCGGCAGGCCTGCCCCGGCCTGGTGCTGGTGTCGGGCGAGGACCTGATGCCCTACCGCCAGGCCAGCCGCCGCGTGCTGGCCGTGCTGCAGCGCTTTGGCACCGCGCAGAAGGCCGGCCTGGACGAGGTGGTGCCCCCCGCGCCCAGCCCACCTGCCGCCACCCCGCGCTGCAGGGCCGGGCCGCCGGTGTCCGCTCTGTGCAGCCGCGTGCAGGCAGGTTTCAGGTGATGGCTGCATGCCGGGCGCCGCAGCCTTGACGCAACCCCCCCTCCAAAGGCGCTGCCTGTTTGAACCCCCCCCCAGCAAACGGGCCCCGGTGGTTGCAGCGCCGGCGCCTGTGCGGCCGCCCCGCGCCTGAGCCGCGCGCGCCGCCGCAGGTGGCGCTGGACGTCACGGCCGAGGCGCGCGCGCGGGTGCGCCGCGGCTGCGTGCCGGCCGCGTTCAGCGGGCACGTCCACGCGGCGTCGGTGCGCGCCCGCCCCGCGGCCGCGCCGAGCGTCATGTTTAGGACTGGTTTAGGGCCGTCGCTTGTGGACCAAATGGTGGAGCCTGGCGTCCTGTCCTGTGGCCGGCAGGGCCCGCGCCAGGCGCGGCTGCATGCAGGCGCGGGGCGCCCGAGCATGGGGCGCAGGCAGCCGCAGGCGCCGCGGCGGCGCTGCGGCTGCGCGCGCGCCCGCACTGGCCCACCCTGCGCCAGCGCGCGCCGCTGGTGCACCGCATCAGCCCGGCACCCATGCACGGCCGCGCGGCTCTGGGGCCTGGAGGGGAGGAGAGCTAGGGACATCAACTGTGCACGCTGTGTCCGCCAGCGCGCCGGCGCGCCCACGCAGGTGGCGGTGCATCAGGACAACGCGCACCGGCCGATGGACCTGCGCGCAGGCGCGGCGCGGCTTGCCGAGGGCGGCGCGGCGGGCGCGCCCGCCGACTGGCCGCTGCTGGCGGCGGCGAGCGAGATCGCGGCCGAAGCGCGCGCGGCCGTCAAGGTGGGCGCCCTGGCTCTCCCGTTCCGTGCTCCGCGCTTATTGCGTTACGGCGCCCAGCCGATGGCCTGCTCGGGCGGCTCCGCATTTTCCGAGGCACAGTGCCGCAGATGAGCCGCAGCACGCTTACCTTTGCATGCGGTATGATCGGATGCGCCCCTGCTAGTGGCCTCGGGCCACGGCATCGCCTGGCAGGTGGCAGGCGCGGCTGTGCCGGCGGGCCGGCGTCGCGCGGCGGCGCATGCTGCACGTTTTCAAACCGGCCGGGCGCTTCAGGGAGGGGCCCGCTGCAGGTACCGCAAGCGCCACATCAGGCAGCGAGGCCGCTCCATGCGTGCCGCGCGCCGGACCAGGCAGCGAGACCGCCCCGGGCGCGCCGGCCGCAGGTGGAGGCGGGCTACCGCGCGTCGGCGGGCGTCGCGTGCAACCGCATGCTGGCCAAGCTGGCCGCGGGCCTGCACAAGCCGGACGACCAGACTGTGCTGCTGCCGAGCGAGGCGGCCGCGTTCGTGGCCGGCCTGCCGGCGCGCGGCCCGCGGCCTGCTTGCCTGCCCCCGCCCCGCCTGGGGCCGCGCGCGCCGCCGGCGCGGCCGGCCCTGCGGGCGCCCTCCTGGCCGGGCAGAAAGCTGAGCTCACAATCCACGCCTATGTGACAGCGCCCGAGGCATCCGCCGAGGAAAGACATGCTCTGAACGGGACAGTTAGGGCAGGCGGGGAGACGCATTGTTGGGTATCCCGCACGCTAGAGACTGATCGCCGATCTGGCGCTACCAGGTGCGCGCGCTGCCCGGCGTCGGCCACACGATCGAGGCGCAGCTGACCGCCATGGGCCTGGCGACCGCGGCCGACCTGCGCGGCCTGCCGCGCGCCGCGCTGGAGGCGCGCTTCGGGCCGCGCCTAGGCGGCTTTTTGTTCGACGCGTGCCGCGGCGAGGACGCGAGCACGGTGGTAGCGAGCGGCCCGCCCAAGGCCATCACCGTCGAAGACAGCTTCAAGTCGTGCACGTCGGCGGCCGCGGCCGAGCACGTGCTGGCCGTGCTCGCGCCCGACCTGGTGCGCGGCCGCGGCCGCCCCGGGCGCCCCGCTGCGTTCGGGGCAGGCGCTTGCTCGAGCTTGGAAGGCTTGAATCAGCTGAATGGGTATGATGTTAGGGTCAGGCGCACGCAGTGCACTGATATGAGTGGGTCTGGCGATGGCGGCCGCCAGGGTGTCCGGGGTCGCCGGGAGTGCTGGAAACGCTGGTGGCGGCGACGGAGCACATTGTGTGCTGAGCGCAGTTGTTTAGGGAAGGGTTGTCAGTCAAAGCGCCGGGAGGCGAGCATGCGCGATGCGAATGCCCGCGCGGCCGGGCGAGGACGCGGAGAAGCTGCGCGCGCCGGACGGGCGGGCGGCGGCGGGCGGCACAGCCGGGCAGGTACCAGGTTGGGGTTGAGTGGGGACGCGTGCCAGTTCGTTGGCGCAACCTGTCGATAGCCTCACCCTAGCCCTACCCTGCGCTGAACTAGCGGGTGCATGCAGCTGGTGCGGCTGGCGGAGGACGCGGAGGAGTACGGGCGCGCGCCGGCGACGCTGACGCTCAAGTGGCGGCGGAGGGGCGAGGGCTGGACGCGCACGTCGGGCTCGGCGCCCATGCCGCCGGCCGCGCTGGGCGGCGCGCCCGGCGCGGCGGGCGCGCTGGTGGCCGCCGCGGCCGCGCTGCTGGCGCGCCACGTCGGCCCCGCGCCCTTCCACCTGACGCTGCTGAACCTGGGCGCGACCGGGTTTGCGCCGCGCGGGCGGCGCGGCACCGCGCCCGCGCTCGCGCGCCTGCTGGGGCAGGAGGCCCGCCCCGGCACCGCCGGCGACGGCGCTGCCGCCGCGCCCGCCGCGCCCGCCGTCGCGGCGGGGCAGCTGACCGGCGCGCGGCGCGACTACGGCGCCGCGCCGCGCTTCGCGCCGGTCAGCAAGCAGGCGGAGCGGGCGCTGGCGGAGGCGGCGGCGCGCGACAGGGCTGGGGATAGGGCGCACGCGCAGCTGGGGCGGCCGCCCGGCGGCCCGCGCGCGCCGGCGCCGGCGTCGCCGGCAGGCAGCGCCGGCGGCGACGATGATGAACCCGACTTCTGGGGCGGCCTGGAGGATGCCGCGGCTGAGGGCCCAACGCCGGGCGCGGCGCCGGGCGTGGCGCAGGCGTGGGCAGCCCCGCCACTGCGCGTGGTTGCTGGGCGCGCCGCGGGCCCGCCCGCCGCGCAGCCCGGCCCGCCGCGCAAGCGCATGCGGCCGGGCGCAGGCCGCGGCGCGCGCGTGGGGCCGCTGGACGCGTTTGTGCTGCGGCGGGCCTGAGCGGGTTCGCTCGCGCGGTCCGGGCGCGCGTCCCGCACTCTGTGCGAGGCGTGTGAGGGCGGCTGTGGGCGGGTGACCGCAGCCGTACTGTTTGGCGCCACGTACGCCCGCGCGGTGCATGCCGTCTGCCAGGCGTGTCGGCTGGCAGATTGTACGTGAGGGCACTGCACGAAGAAAAGAGCCGACGTTTATTACCTCGCTGCCTGATGGTGTGCCGAGAAGAGAGCAGAACCAGAGAGCAATCCCAATTTGACGCCAGCAGACATGCGCATGCTCATCTGTATGCAGGATGTATGTATGCGAGTACAGGCCTATGATCAAAGAGACAGGCCATGCCAGTCCTCAAGCAAAGCTTGATTTGGCACAGCAAAGATGCCCCCAAGTAGCGAGTCACTGTGGATGAAGCTTTGACAAGTGACGGTGACCCACTCATCCTCCTCATGCTCGGGACTGGCTGTCTAGCGGCCGTGCTCCCAACGTTGTCAGCACAGTAAAGGGGGAACTGGCGCTGGCCCCACCAGCCCGGCATGGTGTCAGATGAGCAGGTCGTTGTGCGCCTGCGCGAGCTGCTGGTCGACGCGGACAATGAGACCACCACAGGCTCGCCCCGCGCGTCCCGCCTGCGTGACGCACTTGTGCGTGAGGCTACCCGCTGCTCTGACTCAGGCACAGGCCCAGCACTGAGCGGCCCGGTCGCCGCAGAGCGCCAGCTGCGCAAGAAGCTGGAGGCGGAGTTCGGCGTGGACCTGTCCGATCGCAAGGGCGTCCTGCGCGAGGAGGTGCGGCCACTGCCCCTGGAGCGCGCTCCCAGGCAGCTTGGCCAGGCCGCCGCGGGCTGGTTTGCGCCGCATGGGTGTGTTCGTGCAGCCACCTGTATACCTGCATATGCTCCTGCCACGAGTGGGGCTCAAGGGGGTTGCACCGCGAGGCCAGTCACCGCCGCCCCACGCTGCACTACATGGGCCCTGCCATTTAGAGCACGCTGCTTGTGCGGCTGCTGCCTGCTCCCACCGTCGTGCAAGACCTCGGGGCTGGCGATGCAGACGTGGGGGGCGCACACCCGACCCTGCAAGCGCGCCCGGGTGGCAGCCGGACAGCAGCCGCGAGGCTGCCTGTGGGGCGCTAGAAGTCGTGCAGCGCAGGCGCACCTCCTGGCAGGGGCGGGTGGACGTCCCAGCAAGCAGCGAGGCTGCAGGCCCCTGCATACGTGGCAAGGCCCTGGGCCACAAAGGGGTTCGCAGTTGACAGGCCGTCCACGTAACCTGCAGCCGGCAGACGGGGCTGGGTGGTTGCGAGGGAGTGCGTGTTGCAGGTGCTTGTGGCAGCACGAGGGGGGTTGTTGGCGGCGGGCGGACCCCAGCAGGAGGCACGCAAGGGGGCTTCAGCGTGCAGGTTAGGAGTCTGGTGAAGAGCTGGGAACACACTGTGAGGCAGCAGCTACTCGGAGTTGATGATGGCAAGGGCGTAGCAAAGGGGTGCCCCGCGCGCGGGCGGGGGGTAGGGGGTTCCTGTGAGGCGCGAGCTTAGGGGCCGAGGACATCGCGTAGGTGGAGCGCTACCTGGCCACACAGCCCGGCGGCGCGGACGAGGACGGCGCAGCCGACAGCGCGGGCGACGAGCCTGGCGCCGCCGGCCACGGCGACGACGCGGACGACGCGGCAGACACCTCGTGCGCCGCCGCCCGCTTGAGGTGGCTGGTGTCGCTCGGGCGCCTGTCTGTGGGCTGGGCTGCCAGGTGCAGAGACGGGGGCGAGGCGCCTCCGCAGCCGCCCCTGTGATACCCGACCCCCGTCTGCTGCGCCATTACCAGGCAGCCTGCGCCATCACACAGGCTGCGGCTGCATTGCCAGCACGCTGCAGACCTCAAAAGGGGGCGGGCCGCGCCGCCGAGGGTCGCGTATGCCCGGCGGGCATGGTGGACAAGGCGGCCTGCGCATAGACACACGTTGTCGCGCACAACCTGGGTGATGCGCAAGCAAGCGCGCCGCAACGCAGCGCTGCGCCGGTGCAGGCGGAGGCGCGGCAAACGCTCCGGCTTTGGCAGCCGGCTGTCGGCAGAGATGGCGGCGTTTCTGGGCGTCGACGCGATGTCGCGCACCGAGGCGCGCCGCCCGGCCCCCTGGCAGCGGCTCCAACGCTGCCCCCCGCGTGTGGTCTGCCCGCCGATGACCAGCAGCCTAAGCAGTGACCCAGGAGGGGGCATTCCGAGCTTGGTTCTGGCTATTGATGCGCCTGCGGCGGTCAGTCCCGGCCCGGCCGCTGGCGCTGCTGGGGCAGGCGGAGGCGGGCCGGGCGCGCGTGCACAAAGGGACCCTGCGGCGCCCGCCGCCGACGCGGCGGCGGGGCGCGCCGCCAGGTGGTGAAGCAGCTGTGGGTGTACATAAAGGAGCACGAGCTGCAAAACCCCAAGGACAAGCGGAAAATCGTGCTGGACGACGCGCTGGGCCGCCTGTTCAAGCCGCCGCTCAACATGTTCAACATGAACAAGCAGCTCTCGCGCCACGTGTACGTGGAAGGTGCGGCGGTGCGCGGGCGCCTGCGCCTGCGCGGGCTGCGGTGCTGCGGTGTGCAGCCGCAGTGAGGTGTCCGCGGGTGTCAGGGCAGGGTGCCCGGTTGCCTCGCCGCAGCAGCAGGGACTCGGGCGGGGGGGAAGCCTGGCGCCCACGCGCTCGGCCGCGCCGCTGCTGCTGCGCTGACACGCGCGCCGCCCGAGCCACTCGCCGGTACGTGAGCTGCGCCCTGAGTGCGTTTGGCCAGCGCAGCACTGCGCGGGCACGTGGACCTGGGGAGGCTGCTGCAGCGCCCCGGTCATTTCAAGGGCTGATGCCGCCGACGTCGAGAGGCCGTCGACAGGGCGCGGCCAGAAGGCATGCGTGACAGAAGCTGCCAGCGACGAGGCAAATCACCGTGCGCGCGCGGGCGCCAGATCGGGACGACGCGGACGACGAGGATGGGGACGCCGCGGCAACGCCCAAGCCGAAGCGCGCGGCAGCCAACGGCGAGTCGGGCGCCAAGCCCAGGAAAAAGCGGCGAGAGAGCGCCGACGGGACGCCGGCCAAGCCAAATGGCTTCACGCGCGAGCTCAACGTGACGCCAGAGCTCTCCGCGTGGCTTGAGCGCAAGACCGTCAGCCGGCCAGAGCTCACGCGGCGCTTCTGGGCGTACATCAAGGAGCGCGGGCTGCAGGCACGGGCGCCCGCCCGCGCGCGCGCGCCAGCCCCCCCAGCTCTGCTGGGAGCGCATCCCTTGATTGTGCCGCATACCGTGCGGCGCGTCCGCTCAGCTGCCACGCAGCATCGAGTGGTGCTGGAATTGAAGGGTGAACATGTACAGAATAGTGACACCCTTCCCTATGACGGTAACCTACCTATGGTATCCTAAATGATAGCCTACCCTATCTGCACTTGTTCGCGCAGAACCCGGCCAACAAGCAGGAGGTGCTGGCGGACGACGCGCTGGCCGCGCTGACCGGCGAGCGCCGCTTCAAGGCGTTCGGCTTCATGAAGCTGTTCTCCCGGCACCTGCTGGGGCCAGCCGAGGCGTGACCGCCGCGCTGCGGGAGGGGCCGCATGTTCTGGCGCCATGTTGGCGAGACTTGGGCGGAGGCATGTAGTGGGGACGCAGCAAGTGCCAAGCTGAAGCTGGCAGTGAGCCAAGGCGTCCGACGCCTGTGCAGCGGGGCAAAAGACGTCTGGCTGCGGTGTGCATACTCCTTGCAATTTCAGTGACTGAGATGACAGTATGCACCGCGAGCTTGGGAGTCAAGGGGCACGTGAAGTTTTGAAGCCGCTAGTTCTGTTGCCTGTCGCTCAGCTTGCCATCTTCTGATTGAGTCATACGCTGCAGTTGTAGTATAGCGGACGTTGCCGACTTTGCCAAGTGCAGTGTTGACCGCAGGATGCAGTATTGTTTACCAGATGCAGATAATAGACGACAGGCCAGCAGCCCTGCGCACACAGCCACATTCTCGTCGCGCCGCCTGCGCTGACCTTTCAGCACGCTGATTTGCAGTGGTTAGTGCTGAGACGCCCGCATGTCAGCCTGCCTCCAGAGCATCCACGGGCGCCGGCGCCGAGGCCGCGCCCAGCTTTGGCGCGCGCGGGCGCGGCGCGCCCGCCTTCAGCGGCGACGCGCCCGGCCTGCAGGGCGGCGCAGCGGGTGAGGCAGGCGCGCGGCGGGCCAGCAGCTCTGCAGCAAGGTGCCCGCCAAAGGCGTCGCGCCGCCGTACAGAGGGCATCTATCAGGTATGGCACAGGAATGGGAGCCACCCGCCACTGAGCAGATGGCGGACAGGCTGGATTGCACCCAGTGCGGCAGTGCCAGCACGCGCAGCAGAACGTGCACTTGACAACAAAAAGATATCTGGCAGGCCCGAGGATACATGCAGCCCCAGGTGCCGCGAGGGCATGGCGTAGGGCGCGCTCGCGGAGCGGGAGGCCGGGGCGCGCGCGCGCCTGTCGAACGGCGGCACGGCGGCCCAGGCGCAGACGGGGCAGGCCGCCGGGTCGTGGCGCGGCGCCGGGCAGTGCTCGCGGCCAAAGTAGATGAGGCGCAGGTGCAGCGCGTTCCAGCGCGCCTGCCGCCCGGGGCGCTTGGGTAGGGGGTATGGTTAGGGTTGGGGCAGGTGCAGCGCGTTCCAGCGCCTGCGGCGCCCGGGGCGTGGGGGTAGGGGGTAAAGTTAGGGTTAAGGCCGATGCATCGCGTTCCAGCGCGCGTGCGGCGCCCGGGCCACAGGGGTAGGGGGTAAGGTAGGGGGTATGATTAGGGTTAGGGCAGGTGCTGCGCATCCCAGCGCGCCTGCGGCCCGAGGCGCGGGGGCGAGCGCGCTGCAACGTGCAGCACCTGCCCTGTTTTCCAACCTTACGCCCTACCCCCGCGCCCCTGAGGGCGCCGCAGGCGCGCTGGAACGCGCTGCACCTGCCCTAACCCTGATGTTACCCCTGACCCCCGCGCCCCAGGCCTCGGCAGCAATGGACGACAGGTCTCGCGCAGGCGGCGTGGCGGGGCGCGTGCGCGCGCTCCCGCGCCGCTGCGCACCGAGCCGCCCTCGCTCCGAGCAGGCAGGACACGGCGCATTGAGCGCCTCTGAGAGGCACGCCGGGCGCGCGCCGGCGCAGTGCGGCCTCCGGGGCGTGCGCTTCGGGGGGGGTCCGCGCCTCGGGCCACAGGAGCTTGAGGTCGGCCTCCGTCTGCTCCACCGTGCGGCCGCTGGTGAGGCCCCAGCGCTGCGCCAGCCTGACGCGCGCGCGCGCGTCGCGCGCGTCACGGGCGGTCACGCGCCGGCGCCCGGGGCCTGCTGCAGGTGCCACGGCCGCACCTCTCCCAACAGGGCTGTCCAGCACGGACTGCTGCTCCGCACCAACTGCTTTGACCGCGTGTGGCGTCGCCATCACAACGTGGGAGGGTGCAGCCAAGCTACCGTGCCACGCTGGGAAGCTTGAGCTCGCTGGGCCGGGGCCCTGGCGAGCGTGCACGGCCTGGGCATCCGGGCAGGCGCGCGCAGCGCGCGCGGCGTCAGGGCAGGTGTTGCCCGGGCAGGGCCGGGCAGGGTCAGGCCATGGCGTCACGGCAGGGTCAGGGCGTGGCGTCAGGGCAGGGTCAGGGCGCGCGCCGGTGGATGTGCGTGTCCACCGGGAATGTGGGCAGCCGGAAGGCGACCGCCAGCACGACCGACGCGGTCTTGTGGCCCACGCCCTGCAGCGCCTCCAGCGCCGCAAAGCTGGCGGGCACGTCGCCGCCGTGCGCCTCCAGCAGCATCTGCGCGCCACAGCACCGCTTGCGCTCGCCACCGTGCGCCTATCCTACCCTAGCCCTCATCACGCTGCCATGCGCCCCATCCCTACATCGCCGTGCGCCGGCAGTTTCTGCGCGCGCCGCGCAGCCCGGCCCTTCGACCGGGGGCCCCGGCGCGGCGGCGGCCGGCGGACGCAGGCGGGGCTGGGGGCGGCCCTGCGGAGCGCGCCGTTCGGCTCGTGCATGCGGGCGCAGGGCGCGCCTGGCTCATGGCGCGCAGATTGCGCGCCTTGGTGGGCGCCAGGCCCACCGTGCGGATGTGCGCCTCGATCACGGGCACCTGCGCAGCCGGCGCGGCCGCGCTGGGCAAAGGGGCGACACGCTCCGCGCCCCGTGTTGGCTGCAGGGCCGCAGGGCGCAGCGCCTGAGACAGCTTCATGCTGGCCATCCCAGGTACCTGCCAAGCCTTAGCGGGGGCAGGCATAACAGCTGAGTTCTAGGTGCCATACCAGCCGCACGCGGACCGAGAGGCTGCAGCGATTCTGGAGGGCGTGCTGAGGTTCAGGCGCGGGTCAGGCGCGCCTCGAGCGCCGCCATGCCCGCGGCATCGCCCGCCGCCGCGAACAGCGCGGGCGTGACCTCGTTGACCTTCTTGTCGGTCGTCTGCGCGCTCAGGATGACAGCGACCAGCAGCTGGAAGGTGGACCCGTGGTCCTGCGGGGCGCGGGCCGCAGCTGGCAGGCGCTCATGACTTGCACGCACACCCATGTTTCGGGTGCGCAAAAACCATACATCTGGTCTGATGCATACGCCGCGCGCTCCTGCCCGCATGGGGCAATGGAGGGCCGCATGCGCTGCTGCCCTTCTGTGCGCGGCGCCTGCACACAGTCACACGCCGCGACAGGAGCCCTAGCCCTAGCCCTACCCCTGCTCCGCGCGGCGCGCCAGCGGGCACGGCGGGTCCGCGTACAGCGCCACGAGCAGGTCGTAGATGCGCTGCGCCTTGGCGCGCAGCGCGGGCAGGTCGGCCTCGGCCAGCGACGGCGCCGCCGCGCTCTGCCGCGGCCGCGTCCGATTCCGGCTCAGGGCGGCCGGGGCTGGGGCCGCCGCCCCCGCCGCCGCCCCCGCCGCCGCACCCGCCGCCTCCGCCCTCGCTGCTGCGTCTGCGGGCCCCGCTGCCTCGGACTTCATCGCCGCGCCGGCGGCCCCCGCTGCAGGCGCGGCAGCGCCGTGCGACGCTGCGACGCGCCTCGTGCGCGTCTTGGCGCGTCCGCTCACCAACTTGGCCTCTGCCTCTGCCACCGCGACCGCGCCCTGCGCTGCACGCACGGCGCCGTCGTGCAATGCCGCAGCGCCCTGTCTCAAGCGCTTCCGTGCTGGCGCCGTAGCTACGGCCACAGCCTCTGCCGCTGTGGCGTCTGTCACTCGTGCGCTTACGACCGCCGGCGCCGCTGCTCTGACGTCTGCGCGTATGCTCCCTTGCCGCCGCCGCCGCCCATTGCTTGGGAGTGGCTCACTGGCGTGCTCGCTCCCTTCACCTGTCCGCGCTCTTGCTGTGTCGTCGCTGCGCAGATTCGCAGGCGCGCTCTTGGCCCTCTCTGGCTTGAGCCTGGCGCAAACACGTAAAGTGGCTTCCCAGCTGTTCCTACTGCTCCAAAACAGGAGTGCACAAGGCTGCTGACACAATGTACCGTTTTGAAGGCTCATCCGTAAGCGTAGGAGCGTCTGCGGCGAGCGCGAGCCTGTTGGCAGACGCCCTGGTCACCATGCCTGCTCTGAAGTGCTGCAACAACACTTGTTTGGAACAGAACGCATACAACAGTAGCGCTCTTGGCATCAGCTGGAGTCACTCTCCAGGCGCATCAGGTGAGCAGCTCAGCTTCGTGTAAGTACATTAGTGCTTCACAGCAGGCTAGTATTGTAAGCTTTCACAGTTCACTACTAGCCTGTCTTGGACAGCACATAACAGAGACTCTCTGTCAGAGAGGCCTTAAGGCTCTCTGACAGCTCTGCAGAGCTTAAGCTTGGAGCATGGGCAGCAGCATTCCCTAGTTTACATACCAGGCACTTTTACCAAAGCCTGCCCCGCATGCCAGACACGGATGTAGGCAGCCACGGGAGCCTTGTTAGTGCTGCATGCTACGACCCACCAAAAAGCAAACAGTTGCTGACAACTCAATGCAGCCTGCTAGCTAGGTGCCACAGGTGGCAGTGTGCCAAGCCCAGGCCCAGCAGATTGGCCAGCGAAGACAGGCCATGTAGCATGCCAAACCGCTTGTTCAGGCTCTTCATGACAGCCTCCTCCTTGTTCTCCCGCTCCGCCTTATGGCGCTCCCGCATTGTCGCCGTCGTCTTGGGCTCTGCGCGCGCAGCATGCAGGCGGCATGAGCGAGTGCTTTGGCCGCTCGTGCGATGTGCGACACAACTCTCGACTCATTCACATGCTGTGCATGCCACACACCGCGCCCAAATATGAGTTCAAATGGCTAGACACGCACGAGCTGGCCAAGGGAACCTGTCTTGCAGACTACAGCCTATCCGCATTCTCCTGGCTTCTTAAAGGCTCAACACGTGCACGTGCAGGGGGGAGCCCAGCACACAGGCTGGCTGCAGCTGGCACCAGACCTCTGCAGAGCCTCAAGCTAACTCACTGGCCCGCCGAGCACGTGGCGCGCACCCAGAACCAAGAGGTTGGCGAGCGTGAACACAAGAGCACCGCCGAGAAGGGCAAGCTGGTACTGCGCCTCCCTGCTTGGCTTTGTGCGCAGCACGCCGCCGGTATGCCTGGCCGCGTATATGACCATCGCAGTGGCCGCCGACACCGTCAGCACCTTGAAGTAGATGGGGAACAGCTTCGCCTGCAGGTTGCCGAACGTCAGGCGCGGCAGGTTTTTGAAGGCGACCTGCGCGGGCGCGCAGCGTGAGTAGTGCTGTGCAGGGCGCGCAGAGGCAGCCTGCCGTCTGACGGCGCGTGAACACTCCATCCATTAGAAGTGCTACCTCAAGACAGGCCTCCCATCGAGGCAGCTGGAAAAAGCAAAAGCAGTCGCGGTGCGCAAAAGCGCCGCCCGCACCAGCCCAAACACGAAGGTGGTCCAGTCGCCGACTCCTGCACAGAGCGCGGCTGCTTTTGTGCGCACAGGTGTGCTGTTTGCCAAGCAGCAGAACGCAGGCTGTACGAGGTGCAGCCCACGCAGGCAGGAGCGCAAGCACGGACGCACCAATGAAGAGGCACAGCGCGAGCAGGTACAGTGCGCGCGCGGCCGTGCTGGACAGCGCGGCCGAGCTCAGGAAGCTGCCCGTGGCCGCGGCATACAGCGCCAAGATAGACGCCAGGCCCAGCAGCCTGCTGAAGGGCGACCCCAGCAGGCCCATCTCTGCCTCAATGCTCACACAGCACACACGCTATGTGTGTTGATTTGTATGTGTTGCTTCCTCTATACCTGCCCAGTTGGCACTCAGTCGATGGTATCCCGTCGACCTCCCTGCATCTAATGATACAGTGGCTTGGCTTGGGCGTGGTCCCGGGACGTTGAACCCTAGCCCTCCCCAAACGTCTCGAGTCGTGCGCGTGTTGAGCGAGGTCATTCTGAGACAGATGCTTCACTTCTGCGTCTGTAGAGGCGTGTTGATGCCCGCTTTTGTGGGCCCATACGTCTGCTGAGTGCTCAGAGAGGAAGCGTTGCGCTTGATTCGCTGCTCCGGCGCTGCAAAGTGCGCTGATGCCTCTGCTGTGCTGCAATTGTGCTGCTTAAGCCCACCAAGGTTTCCAGTCTGCGGGAAAGGATTTGCAGCACTTGCGCCACTGCACGTTGGCTGCAAGCAAGCTATGCTGCGCTTCGACTCTTCAGCAGAAAATAGATATACAACAGGTGTTCGCACTGCAAACCGCAGCAACGATGTTGGGTAGCGCATTGTCCAATCCAGCCACGCAACGACTACAAGCTGTCAAAGGCAGTTTTAAACTCTGGGGCCCTAGACCGACCTCTGTGGCTCGTCACTCCTGGGAGTCACAAGCTATCTACGATGCGGGAGCTGAGCGCAAGATCGTTGGTGGCTGCGGCCGCACGCGCCCTGCGCTGCCAGCTCAGCCATGCACCCCCACCATGGCCGCGGCGGGCCTGCACGGCACCCATGCGCACAGGCAGGCAGCCCGCGCTGCGTCCACATCGTGGGCAGAGGCTGCTGTGCAGTGCGACCAGCTCGCCGGCACCGGCTGCGTATGCCGCGCCCGCACAGGGCCGTGGCCGCAGCGCCAGGTTCGCGTGGCTCGCTGTTGTCGAGCTGTGTGCTCATGCTCTTAGTAGACCGACAACTTGCCTGCCGCCCGGATTGGTTGCAACATAAACACTATATCTGCCCTCGGGTATGTTTAAGCAACAAGGCGAGCACTTGTTCAGCCTGTGTGCAACGCCTACACTGCTGAAGGGCCTTGTGGTATATCGTGAGCAGCCCTGATGGGCGCCTCGGACCAGTGCGCGCTCTATAAGCTGCAGCACTGCTGGCACTGCTGGACCAGGGATGCAAGCGTATCTGCTTATTGACAGTGTTCACCTGCCGGCACACGCAGTATAAAGTGCCGCTGGATTAAGCGCTGCGGCGTGCAGGGCGCAGGACCCGGCCCGGCGCGCGGCCGCGCTGCAGGAGCTGCTGGCGGAGATTGGCGCGACCGTGCAGGCCTCTGGGCCGCGGGGCGCCGCGCGCGCGCTGCAGGCGGCGCAGGCGCTGCTGTCAGTCAGCCGGGACTATGTGCTGGGTCTGCAGCGCGGCCGCCAGGAGCCCCCTCAGGTACTCCTGAGCTAGCGGGGTGGTTTGGCTGTATCGGCCTGCCGCCAACCTTGGCGCACGTGTTCGGAGCTTCTGAGTCAGAATGTGAGCATACAACCTTCAAGCAGCCGGGTGTTTTTGCTTAAGCATTGCGCTGTTGCTCACAAATATGTACGGGTACAGGCCAAGAGTCTATGCGTGCTTCACTGTGGTACACTTGCGGGAACGCTGTGTAGGCTGTTCAGCACAAGTGCCGGGCTGAAGGGGGGCTGCTGCCCGGCACAGGTAGTCTTGCGGCAGCTCTTCGAACGGCTAGGCAGCACGTACATCAAGCTCGGCCAGTTCATAGCATCGTCGCCCACCCTGTGCGGCCCCGGCCCGCCCTGCCGGCCTCCCTGCTGCCAACCTGCGTACCAGATGCATGCAGCTGTCTTGGAGTCACAAAAAATAGACTATGCTAGCGAGCCTTGAGAGAGCTCGCTGCCTGGTTAGCCTGTGAGCACTGCGTTATGCAGGCGCCCCGCAACGGCTGCGGCGCGCGCAGGTTCCCCGCGGAGTATGTGCTGGAGTTCCAAAAGTGTCTGGACCGGACAGAGCCTGTGCCCTGGGAGGTCGTGCGGCGGACCATCGCGGCGGACCTGGGCGTGCCGCTGGAGGAGGCGTTCGCGTCTATCGACCCGGTGCCCCTGGCGACCGCCTCGGTCGCGCAGGTCCACGCCGCGGGTGCGCCGGCTGCTTGCCCGCCGGCGGGGCGGGCTTCAGTCGTCCACGCCGGAACTGCCTCCTTGCTTCATGCTGGCATGAGAGTCAATGACGGCAGGGCCCCCAGCGCTTATGGGCACGCAGCAGCGCTCACACAACGTGTCTTGCCTTGGAAAGCAGCGGAGCGCCTTTGTTTGCATGGGAGCCCTGCTGCGTCACAATGGAGGGCATGTTGTGCACGCCCTGAGTGAGCCCGGGCCGTGGGCGCCCGGCGCGCAGTGCTGCGCGGGAGCGACAAGGAGGTGGTGGTCAAGGTGCTGAAGCCGGGCGTGGAGGACGTGCTGACCACCGACCTGTCCTTCCTGTACCTGACCTCGCGCGTGCTGGAGTTCCTCAACCCCGAGCTGGAGCGCACGTCGCTGGCGGGCATCATCGGCGACATCCGCGCGTCCATGCTGGACGAGGCGCGTGGGTCTGGGGCCGGGGTGGCGGGGGTCAATGCAGGGGGTGATACCGCGCTGGCGCTTCACTGGCGGTGCTTCCAATGTGTGGGCTGCCTTCGCTCGGGTGGCATGCCAAGAGTAGGAGCCACTGAATCGTATAAGGCGCTTGGGTCTAGGGAAGGGTGCTGCCTGGTGCTGAGCAAGTGGCTGACGTACCCCGGCAGCGTCTTACAGTGGCGGGGCGAGTGTGGGGGCTTGGTGGTCAGGGAGTGTCCTTTGCGGTGAAAACACACAATTCTGTGATAATCGCGTTGCTTGCTCATATCACTATCTTAGTACGTATGTGGCATCAACTACAGATTGGCAGCGCTGAGGGCTGCGTGCGAGGGCCGCGCAGGTAGACTTCCGGAAGGAAGCGCGACACATCCAGGAGTTCAGCACGTACCTGGATACGTCCGGCATGCGCGCCGTGGCCACGTGCCCCTTTGTGTACAAGGCGCTGTCCACCCAGCGGCGCGCTCCACCCGGATCTCCGCCCAGGGTTGCCAGCCGTGAACTCCAGAGGACCCCGGTCGTCAATATTTCATGCTGTGCTGGGCATGGTTCATGCGCAGGCATGGAGGTGGACAGTGAAAACAGCCACAGGGCATGCGCGAAGGGTCCCAGTAGCGGCAGCTTGCTGCAGCGTTGCAGGTCCGCAGAGGCGACAAGACGGACGCTGGTGACGTGGAGCGATCAAGGCGCGCAGGGTGCTGACGATGGAGCGCCTGCACGGCGCGCCGCTCACCGACCTGGCGGCCATCCGCGCCGTGACGGCGGAGGACCCGGAGCGCATCCTCATCAACGCGCTCAACACCTGGTTCGGCTCCGTGCTGGCCTGCCCCAGCTTCCACGCGGACGTGCACGCGGGTGCGCGCCGGCCCCGCGCTGTGCTGCGGCGTCTGCGGGGGGCGCCGGCGCTTGCAGCTGCGCGCTGCAGCGCGCCTGTGGCAGCCAGCGCACGCGCGCCTTGGCTGACACGCATATCCACAGCTGTGAGCACGAGCTCTGCCGGCTCGCTCTGCGTAAGAAAGGCGGCGGGTGTGGTACAGGCATCTGCATCACTTGCACCAGGCTGGATGTTGGGAGCAGGGGCGCATGTCCTGAGCCACCATGCGGCCTCCTCAGCAGCAACACCTTTGCACCCATGCCCCCACTGCATGTGTGAGACCAAGCGCCGACGGACTGTGCCCCCGCCAACTATCCCAGCATCGGCCCAACAGATTCTGCCACGCCCTGGGCGGCAGGCCGCCCGCGCTGCACCTCACCCCTAACGCGCTCCGCGCGGCAGGCAACCTGCTGGTGCTGCGCGACGGGCGCGTCGGCTACATCGACTTTGGCATCGTCGGCCGCGTGGCGCCCAGCCTGTGGACGGCCGTGCAGGCGCTGCTGGGCAGCGCGGCCGCCGGCGACTACCTCACCATGGCGCGCGCGCTGTGCACGCTGGGCGTCACCGCCACAGACGTGGACATCCCCGTGCGCGCCCCGCCTCCATGCCTGCCTGCGCGGGCGCGCAGCAGGCGGCGATGCGCTTTGGTGCGGGAGTCTGTGGCGCACGCTTGGATGAAGCATTCTGCAAACGCTTCTCGGCCTGCTTGGCCTCGCGCCCGCCAGCACCAGTCACAGCCTGTGACCATACGTGCATGCAAAGTGGCCAAGTGGCCCTTGCTCGGGGGCGCACCCCCGCGCGTCGCTCAGAGCTTTGCGGTGTGCCTGGACCGTGCGCCTCACGCGTTGCTGGGGGACTCCTGAAGCCTGCCTGGGTCAGCCCGGGGCAGCGGCCTGCACGAGCAGACGGGGGACGAGCCGGGCCGAGCGTGGGCCCCGGCTGCCGCGCGGCAGGCGTTTGCGGCGGACCTGGAGCGCCTGTTCGGCGAGCTGGAGCAGATGGAGCCCGAGCTGATGGTGGTCGCCGGCGCCGGCGGCGAGGCCGCGGCCGCCAGAGTCTTGCTGGACGACTCGCGCATCAACCGGCTCATCCTGCAGGCGCGGCCCGCGCCGCGGCCGCTCCGCCTGGCGCGCAGGCGCTGCCCTGCGCCGGGGCGCGTTGCCTGTGTCCTGCTGCCCTGCCGTCCTGGAGAGGTCTTGCTCTGAGCATGGTTGGATCAATCTGCTTTATGTCAGCGTGGCTTGGGAGTGCGCGTAGACCCTGGGTCATCAGCTGCCGTGGTGGGAGCAGCCGCTCACCGGGCAGGAGCGCTGCTGAGCGCGCGGCGCGCGCGCAGCTCGTGCGGGTGGCCGACGAGAACGGCATCCGCTTCCCGCGCGAGTTCGGCCTGCTGCTGAAGCAGATGCTGTACTTTGACCGCTACACGCGCCTGCTCGCGCCCAAGCTGAGCGTGCTCAGCGACGACCGCGTCAACCGCACCGGGCGGCCCTTCGCCCAGTGATGGCGACTCTGTTGACTTGGGATGCCTTGTATGTGTAAGATCACCAGGCGCTCAGCTTGCGACCGCATGACCTTTGCTTTCCAGCGTCGTGAACGGATGTCCTAATTTGTGTCTCAGCCAATGGTGGCCGTGTATGGCGGCAGGCCTATGCAGGGCCGCGCAGCATGCTAGTTCTGGCATAGCAACTCACGTGTAGCTAGGATGCAGCAGGCCACCGCTTTCCGTGTCCTGGTGCTGTATGGATTGACGCATGGAGCGCCCGTGCGGAAATATATGTGGAAGCAGCGCACAGACAGTCTTAAGTGCCAAGGCAATTGAAAAGAGTGTGGTTTTCTGTACCCCTAGCGCCTTGGTCGCAACACTGGCAGGAACGCTGCGCCGTATCCTTCAGGCGTCGATGGGTCATACAGGAAGTTGAGAACACCCAGTCGAAAGTGAGACTTAAATGTTGCGACAGGTGCATGCAAGTCTACATGTCATGCACACTCCCAGGCGTGTACACCCAGGCCTGTATAGATTCAAGTCTAAATAGAGTGCAGACCCTAGGGTAGAGGGAGGGGCGGACCGGCCGGTGCACTGCCCAAGGAGCACTGCCCAAGGTGAGCTAGGAGCACGCGTTGCCCGGCCCTGTTGGTCAGTGAGGAGGGCTGCAGCTGCGTACACAGGGGCAGCATGAACTGCAAGAAGCGCAAGCCGGACCCCGACGGCCTGGCCCTGGAGGCGGAGCGCTCGCTGCACCAGTCTTTCGTGCACGCCGCAAACGCTGTGAGCCAGCTCTACACGCACGCGCTGACGCACCAGCACAAGCGCGCACACGTGGACGGCGCGCGCCAAGTGCTGGTGCGCCGCTGCCAAGCTTGCGCCAGAACTGCAGCGCACAGGCAGACGGCGCAGGGGTTTTCGCCCCTGCAGGCCAAGTGGACACCCTGCGACAGCTGCAGTGCACGCTGTGCAGGCCCTGCCTCGCGTCCTGCGAGCCCATGCCTGCCCCTGTTACAAGGGGCGTGGATACGCCTGTGCACCTGCTCAAGCGCGTGCAAGTCTGCTCCTTGCTGACATCTGAGGGGTCCTTGGCACGCCATGCTGCCGCGACCCTGCACCGCTCTGCCTGCAGACAGAGCCGGTCTTGCATACGCGACCTGCGTGCCGCTGCGCAGGAGCGCCAGGTCAACTGGGTGGTGCGCGAGTATGGCAACTCTGCGAGCATCCCGACGAGCGTGCTGCTCAGCTTCTTGCGCCAGGAGCTGCAGGCGCGCCACTGCGCTGGCGCGCTGCTCCAGCGCCGCGCGTGCCTGCGCGACCCCACGCCGGCGCGCGGCAGGCTCAGAGCCAGCCTCCTGGCACCTGCCCCTGCCACCGCGCCGGCTGCTTTGCGTGACGGCTGCTTTGCACTCAGTCGCGCCTGGCACTGCCTGCAGGGCGTGGACCTGGCGGAGACGCAGTGCTCTGCGCCGGCGGCCGCGCCGGCCTTTGGCCACGCGGAGCACCCGCTGGCGGACCGCCACTTCATCCACGCGGTCGCGCGGCGGCCAGGCCAGGACAGCATGGCCGGCTTTGTGCCGGGGCCCTACTTGCCGGGCCCGGGCTTTGGCAGTTCGCACTTCCCCACAGGCGGCAGCCGCTGAGGGCGGCTGGCCACGGGCGCCGGGCGGCGCGCCTGGTCGCCTCGGTGACCACGTTCACTGTGCGCCCGAACGCGTGCCTTGTTCGGCGCCCGGTGGCTGCGACCAGCAAGGGCCCGCGGCTGGACCCAGTGCCGGGGCGACTGCGCCGGGCACCTGCTGCCGAGGCGTGTGTACTTGTTGGGGCAGGGACAGAGGCAGCATAGGAGTCCAGAGTGTGAGGCGGCGCACAGTCGGTTGTCTGTTTAGGCGTAGATGCAGCTTTGCAGCGCGCAGCGCTCGTGTGAGAGGCCGTTAAAGTTGTGAGAGTGTGGGTAGGTGTGCGTTTGCGTAGAAAGCATGGTCTGCTTGGTAAGTGTGTTCTGGGTTGCCTGGGGCCTCCCTGCAAAGCTTTGCCTGCATGGTGGTGGCCGCATGTCTGCTGCATATTCAATGATGAGCAAGCATGTGCCAAGCGCTCTGGGCGAGCTGCACCACGTCTGTAACAAGACAGCAAGGATAGCGTTGTTTCTTCCACTGGACACAACAACCTCCGGCAAGCACTCCGTGAAATGGCCAGAACAGAGCAGGGCCTAGCGGCAGCAGTGTGCTACTCAGCATTACACCGCTCTACAGAGCAGGCCCCGCGGCCCGCCTGCGCCTGCAAGGTGCCCTTACCTTGAGTTCATGCATCCCACACGGTTGGCGCACAGTGTCCCACGACGACCTGTCAGCTGCTCCAGCAAAATACGCAGCCGTGCAAGTCCGCTCAAGCAGGGGCCAGCTCCACGGCTGCAGGGCAGTCTTGCAGCTCCATGCACGCTAGGAGGGCAGCACAGCTGCGGCTCCTGCTTGGGAGCTCGTCAGCCGCTGTAACGCTCCCGCAGCTCGTCCGGGGGCTCCTCCTCCATGATGTCGGGGTGGCGCCTCAGGTGCTCGCGCACGGTGGTCTTCCTATCCGCCTGTCGCGCGGAGGCGCAAGCAGAGCTTTGCTCGCCGCTGTCAGCACTGTCAGGGTCAGCACGTCACGAGGACTAACATGCTTCCCCAGGGCCCGCAGCGCGCCCAAGGCTGCACCCACAGCCAGCATATTATATGGAAGCTTCACATCCCGGTGGTCGCTGCAGCCGCCGCCTCTGGTGCCAGGCGTGAAGGCTTTGGCCCGCCAACCTCCAGCCAGCAGACTTGCTGACCAGACAGGAGCAGGGTTTCCAGCCAGACAGCCACGTGGCTCGAGCTTTCAATAGACCAGTACACACCCAGCACCCAGCACAGCGGCAGGCGCGCCAGGAATGTGTCGTCCAGGAAGCTGTCCAGCGCGGCCGGGCTGCCCAGGCCGCGCGCGGCGAGCACGCAGTGGCGCAGGTAGCAGCGGCAGGGCAGCACATCCGTCCTGCGCGGCCGCAGGTCCCCGCTCGGTTCTGGCGCGGCCGCAGCACGCACATATGCCCGCTACACGCCGTGCGCCTTGCACTCCTGACCGCTGGCACATATACTTGGAGACCTACACCGCACACTTGCGGACCCCCCCCCGCTCAACGCACAGCCCTGGCCCCGAGCCAGCACCGCCACCCAGAGCGCGCCCCTGCGTGTCCACCCCTCGGCGCGCGCTGAGCGGCGGCGAACAGACAGAGGCGGAGCGCCGGCGGTCGCACCGCCACACGCGGTCGATGCCGAGCCGCCCGTACCGCGCCCGCCACTCGGCCGGCGGGCACCGCCGCGCCCGGTACGCCTCGTCGCTCCAGGCCGCGCACAGCACCTGCGGGGCCCGCCGCCGCCGCCTGTCAGCGCGTGCGGGTGCAGACTGGCGCGGGCGCCAGGGCGCCGCGCGCGACTGCGCCTGCGCCAGGCAGTGCCATGGAAGCACAGCGCCCGGGTTGTGCGCGCAGCGGGCGGGGCGTGCCGCCATGCGGTCCGGCGCGCCCGACTCGCCGACCGGCTGCACCGCGACAAAGCGGAACTCGTGCTCGCGCTCGGTGAAGGCCGCTACGGACGCCGGCGTCGCGGGCACCTCAAAAAGGACGACCCAGAGCGCGCGGCCCGCCTCGCCGCCCGCCTCCTCGCAGCTGAGGCTGCTGATCTCGCCCGTCGCCGGGCGCGCGATGCCGCGCGACCAGAATATTGCTGCACTGCGGCGCGGACGCAGCTGAGCGGCGTGCTGGGCCGAGGCACCTCTGCCCCCTTGGCTCCCTTTGCTTGAATGGGCTGCTGGTGGCCCCTTTGCGGTTGTGCGCACCGGCGGTGTGCGAAAACACGCGGCGCCAGCCCCGGACGCGCGCCAGGCGGAAGTTGGCGAGGTCTGGGAACGTGGACCGCGCGCTCTTCTGGCTCAGCAGCGAGCCAAAGCCGGCGACGGTCATCAGCCCCTGGTCGCACTGCGCGGTGCAACACACGTGTGCCGGGCTGTCAGTGGCGGCGCAGCAGGAGGTGTTATTGCACTGAACAGGACCTTTGCAGGGCACCAGTTGGGCAGCTCAAGCCATGCTGTGGACGTACTGCCAGCCCAGTGAAGTGCTCGTCCAGCTCATCACCGGGCTGCAGCGTCATGGCCACTTTATCAAGTAACAGGGCTTGACTGTGAAGCTGAGCGGATCTGGATGCTTTGTGGTGAAGCCAACCAAACCACAACAGCCTCAGCAAGCGGTCGTACACAGGCCCCGTCCTGCTCTCCACTGCCAAAAGAACCTGTGCAGGTTCTTTTCTTGGAGGTTGCTTTCCTTCCATGCGCGAGGAAGGTGGGGGACACTGAGAGCAGAATGGTCCATGAGGGTCAGGGGGTCGTGCTGCACTGCTGAGGACGGCAGCACTGACCGCTAGCGCTTTCTCCCAGCTCAGCTCCAGCGCTCGGCGATGGCCAAGCTGGAGGAAGCCTGGCCCCTGTGGCCCAGCGACGCCAAGCCGGTCAACGTGCTGGACGTTGAGGTTGGGTGCAGCGCGGAGAAGCTCTTTGAGCTGCTGTGGACCCCCGGGTCGGCCTTTGTGGTGCGGCGCCCTCGTGCCCTGAGTCCTCTCCAGTCCTGCCGGGCTTACAGTGTGTATGAACTGAGCACACCTACAGGCTGAGGCTTTGTGTTGCAAATGTTGTACTGCACGCAGGCTTGGCTCTGTTACGGTCAGCAGCTAATGCAGCGCAAGTGGGCATCTTGCTGGCCCATGCCCCGGTGTGTGCACAGAGCAGCTTGCTTCTCACAGCGTCGCTGCACAGTGCACCTGCCATCCTTCTCAGTATAACCCCGTGCGGCGGCATTGTGCAACGCCCTGCTGTCTGCACCCAACCTGTCCCAGGTCTATAGCTGACTGCTTGCAGCTGAACACGGCGAGCTGGGAGCTGGACTGCAGAGCTCGGTGCTGCACGCTTGGGTGCTTGCCAATGTGCGCCCGACCTCTCTCGAGCGCAGGCGCTGACCTGCACGCGCGCGCCTCAGGCCAAGTCGCACGACGTGCGCGGCAACAAGGATTACCTGGAGAGCGGCTGGGTGGGCAGCGACGCGGAGGCCGAAAAGGTGATCGCGTCCTACCAGGAGCAGTATGAGGCGGCGACCGGCGGCGAGGGCGGCGGCGGCGGCGGCGGCGCGGCGCCCAAGAAGGGCGACGCGTCCGGGCCCAGGAAGCCCAAGGAGCTCAAGGGCAGCCTGCGCTTCACCATCTGCTCAAGCGTTGGCATGGGGCTCAAGGCGCGCTCGAGCACCCTATTTTAACCCATGGCACGGTCGCTTGCCGGCAGCGTGGAGTGGCGCCAAGTATGCCCTGTACTGCCCATCCGCCTGCGGATACGCTAGCCTGATGAGGAGCATGCTTGGAGATGCCTGGCATGTTTGAGCCAGCTGAGGCGGAGGGCTCGTGGGGCCGCGGGCCGCATGCTGATGCTCAAAAGTGTGTGGCGCGCAGTTCAAGACGGAGGAGCTGCAGCGCTGCGTGGAGGTCAGCGAGGACGGGGGCGCGGAGGTGACCGTCACGGTGGCCACCACCGCCACATACGGCGACCGCTTCCGCGTCGTCTGCCGGCACAAGTGCGGCGGCCCTGGCACCGCCGGCCCTGTCTGTTGGGACCATGTCGCAGCCAGACGCGCTCGCCAATGGCGCGTTGGCGTCCGGCAACCCAGCGCGTGCACACCCTTTCCTGCGACTGGTTGGCTGCCCATGCGATGGCATGTGCGCCGGGTGTGCTGGCTGTGTAGCTCGCCTGGTGCCACCTGGTCTTGTAGGCCGCCGGCAGCCCTGTCCCGGACATGCACAGCAGGGCCTCGAGCCAGCGCTGCCAGGGCGCCGGGTGTGGCAGCGCGCGCTGAGGCCGCGCTGTGCGCGCTGCGGCAGGACGGCCGCGCTGGGCGCGGAGCGGTCGTCGTACAAGGTGGACGTCGCCGTCGTGTACATCGCGCAGGTCAATGGGCTGGTCAAGAAGGCCATCGAGCGCGGTGCGCTGCCGCGCAAGCTGTGGACCGCAACCGGCGCAGCAGGGCTGTGTCTGCCGTTCACGTGGGTTGCAGCGCGCAGCAGCATTTCTCGAAGTAGCGTTTCGGTCCTGTCTGCTGTGCAGCATGGGGCCCGCTCGCCCGACGGCTGCACCTGGCCTGGGGGGCGGATGCACACCTTGCCGGGCGTGCACGAGTGAGTATCTCTCTGATGCAGTCGGCATTTGATCCACAGAGCTTCTAATCAGAGGCGGGGCCCTGGCACGCGCTCTGTGACCTTCTGGTGTAGCACCGATGCGCGCGCGCTTGCCGCGCGCAGGCTCGAACAGCGGCCTGCAGAAGAACTTCCAGGTGATCGAGGAGGCGCTGGGCGGCTTCGTGAAGGTCTCGCCCGCCGGCAGCGGCGGCGGCGGCGGCGCGGCTGGCGACGGGGTATGGTCCCACCCGCGCGGTCGCGCGCTCATGGCTGCACCTGGCCCGAGCTGGAAGGGTGGCAGTCTGTATGACATTCGACTTGGAGAGCAAGCTCTGGCAGGCTCCCAGGGCAGCGCTGTCGCCCTCTTGCGAGGGCCTGTGCGCTCATTACAGCCAGGTGCAGCAGTGGTCCATCAAGACGTTCAAAGATTTTCAAAAGTCGACGCCGGGTGTGCATCCCAGGCGGCGCGGAAGAAGGCGCGCGTGGAGGGCCCGCCAACGGGTGGCAGCGTGCTGGGCTTCCTGTCGCCGGCGCTGGTGCACGCGCTGGAGCCGCTGGCTGCCACGCTGCGCGGCGCCACCATGCTCGGCAGTGCGCCCCCCGAACGTGCTTGTCTGGGACTTGTGCCTGCTGCCCATAGCAGGCACATCTGCTGTCAGTGCTCGTGCCATGAGTGCAGCAGTATTGGTGAACGCTGGTCAGCCATCCGGAGTGTTCCCGCAGGTGCTGCTTGACGATGCATGTGTTCAGGGCTGCGAGGCTGCCCGCAGTGTCATAGGCAGGGTTTTGGCTGTGTTGGGGGGTGAACTGCGTGTGCCGGCACTGCGCTTCAACGTACGCTCTTGCCAATTTTAGTGTCGCACGAAGGCACAGAGGCTCGGTGGGACAAATGGTCGGGAACGCGCTCCTACTTGGCTGTGAGCGGGCGCGCAGGCAGCGAGCTGCCCGAAGAGGGTCACAGCCTTGTGGCGGCAGCGCTGGCGGCTGCTCTCACGCTTGTCGCGATGGTTGCCGTGCTCGCCCCGCTGCGGGGTCTGCTGGCTGTATGCCGCGCGCGCCTACCTCGTGCGCAACCCCCTGTGCCTCGGGACCGGTTGCACAGTGCGTATGAGGGTGGCTTCATTCGAGGTTGTCTGCCAGGCTTGCCAAGCCCTGTGTGCATTGTGCTGAGCGCATGGTAGTATGTGATGCTTGAGGACTCTTTATTTTGCAGGAAGGGCAGCAGAGGGAACGATTTCACAGTGCTGAGCGATTGCTTTGTACTGCGTTGCAGGGGCAGCGGGCGCCGTGTGCGCGGCGGCGGCCACGCGCGGGCTGCCGCAGACGGCGACGCAGGCGCTGGCGGCGGTCCTGCTGCTGGCAGGGCTGCAGTGGGCGCTGACGCACGGCGTGGCAGCCGCGAGCGTGTTTGGCGTTGGCGCGGCGCGCTTTTTGGCGGCCGTCGCCGCGCGCGCTCGGCAGCGCTCGGCCGAGGGCGACACGCCGTCCAAGGGCAAGCGGTGCGCGCCGCGGGCGCCTGCCCGTCTGTGCAACGCGTGCGCTCCGCGAGGCATGCGTTGGTTGCACGGCAGCTCTTCTGCGCGCGTGCATGCGCTGCCAGGTGGGCGGGACTGCAGCACCAATGGAGCATACCCTATGGTCATACCCAATGGAGCGCACTGCACAGCTGGCAGCGCCATGTTTGGCTCTTGCAGGTATGGTGGGTACCGCGAGGCGCTGCAGGCGGCCGACAGCGACATCGGCAGCGGCGAGGCCGGCCTGCGCGCGCCGGCGCCCGACGCGGAGGGCGGCGCCGACGAGCTGCGCTCGCGCGCGTCCGCGCGCGAGCCGCAGGGCCACCGCGAGCGCTTCCGCGAGGGCATCAAGGGTTTCGGCCGCCTGGTCGCCGACAACTGGAAGGCGCGGAGCCAGGCCCTGCCGCGGTGCCGGCGGCGATGCGAGCACCTCTGCACACAGCCATGCTTGCCAAAAATGGTCTGTGGGGTTTCAACCTGGCCTGCAGATCTTGCTGCGCAGGGCTGACTGCCACCGCCGCACCACCTGCGCAGGACACGCAGCGGCGCATGCAAGGGACGCTGTCGCCGGGCGCGGGCGACGAGCGCGGCGCGCTCTCCCCGGCCGGAGGGTCCCGCGAGGCCGTCGACGCTGCGGCGGAGGGCGATGCGTCTGGCCGCAGCCCGCTCAGCGGCCGGTGCGGGCTGACGGGGCGCTGTGGCTGACGGGCCTGCTGTCATCACAGCCTGCGACGCCGTGTTCGCTCTTCCCGCCCACCGGTCGCTGCTCCTCTGCGGTGGGTCTGCAGCAGGAGGGCGCTGCTGGCAGGCTCGCCCGGCGCATTGGATGCGCTGTAGCAGTGCGTCTCGTGCTGCGCGCGTTGGCCCAGCAGCTGCCTCCTGGACGGGTCCAGATAGTCTGCATGCAGGATGCCTGGTCTTCCGAGCACCTGGCTGGGCATCGGCGCACACCACGGCAGGGGCGCCGAGGTCTGCACCTTGTGCGTGGCATTACCCACCACAAAAGCTAGATTGTCGTGCTGCATCTAATCCTTGAACCCCTCTGCTACGCAGGTCGCGCCGGCGCCGTATTGCCACGCGCAAGTCCGGCGCCGCCGACGATGGGGTGCGCACGCTGCGCCATTCCGGCCGACGCCTTGTTGGTGTCGGCAGCAGGAGGGTGCTCTGTGCAGGTCGTGTTGTGTCACAATGTTGTGTCACAAGCAAGAGCGGCATGGCCATTCGCTGATCCACGTAATGTCGTGTGTGCGGTCGCCGCGGAGCTCTGATGTCAGAGTATGCCACAGAAAGCGCTCTGTCATGCATGTGCGTAAGTACTATTATAAGGGTTGCATCGCTTTGCAGAGAGACGCTGGACAGGGCTGTGGCATGCACTGGCGGGCCTAAACCATTGCTCAGGCCCCAGCGTGCCTGTGTATTGGCGTCCTGTCAGGCACCTGCTGGCCGGGCTGGCGCAGGCAACCAGGGGCTGCGCACTGCGCAGGCGTCCGTGGGGGAGGGGGAGGCGGGCGCCACGCCCACGTCGCCCTCGTTCACCAGCGCGGAGGGCTCTGCTGCCGAGGAGGAGGAGGAGGGCGGTGCGCGCCCAAATCCTACCATCGCCCTAATCCTAACAGTGCTGCGTGCTGTGCTGCGGCCTGTTTCTGCTGTCAGGTGGGCACCGCGCGCGGTCTGGGGTGATGCGCTCAGACCATTTGCCTGCAAACGGGTGTGTGGCGTGGTCCTGTAGCGCCAGTCCTCCACAGGCTTGCCGCAGGGAGCAGGCTGATGCAGCCGGGCCGGGTCATGGAGTGTGGCATACACAAGGGCTGCACATACGGTTAGGGTCTGTCACAGCACAGAAATACGCGCCTGACGGCCTCGCGTCCGCGCAGACGAGCTGGACGAGGAGATCTTTGAGAACGAGCGCTACGTGCCCTTCCGCGGCTGGGGCCACTCCTGGCCGGGGCATTTCCTGCCCACCGACCGCGTGGGCCACTGGAGCCTGCGCGGCGCGGTGGACGGCCCCGACGGCGCCGACTTTAACACTGTGGCACCGCAGCTCAAGGAGGCGCGCCCGCCTTTGGGAGCAACACCCTCGAGCAATGCAGCATGGCAGGCCACAAAATTTATACCAAATGGTCAAGAACCATCAGATACCGCAAGTGCAAGCAGCTTAGCAGGGCGCGCATGGAATTAGTTGCCGCGGGAAGACGCTTCCTCTCGTCTTCTGATTCGTGGAGATTATGGCGTTCAAGGGGAAACCTATCTGAGCAACTTCAGGCAGGCGTGAACACACCTGAAACCGTTCTTCACATCTCCTGCTCAGGCGCTGCGTGCATGCGCAGGGGTGGGAGTGGGCGGACGAGGACTGGAAGATCGACATGGCGGGCCTGGAGGAGGGCGCCGTCGACGAGGAGGGCTGGTCCTACGCGGTCGACTTCAACTGGTTCAAGATCCCGCCGCCGCCGGGCGCCGGCAAGTTCCGCCGGGTGCGCGGCCCGGGCCGCCTGGGGTCTGGGCGTGACCCTCCAGGGCGCTGCCGGCGCTCCTGCGCGCGCTGCACTCCGGTTGACAGCCCTTACCACCTGAGTGTGCCTTCCCTCCGTGCCCTGCCCGTTAGGTACGGTCTGATGTGCGGAGCAGCGTGCCTGTAGCTCACAAGCACTGGCGGGCTTGCAGATAGATCGCATGAGCGCATTCTGGAGCCCATGTGCCCGCTCCTTGTGCAAACAGCATGCGAATGATGCGTGCACTAGTCGCATGGGTCGTTGCCGACCGCGCGGCGCCGCGGCCGCGCGCAGGTGCGCGACTATGTGCGCCGCCGCCGCTGGGTGCGCCACCGCGTGCGCACTGGGAGCGCGGCGGCCGCCGGCGCGGTCGGGCCGACGCCGCTGCTGCCGCTGGCGCACATGCTGGGCGACGCCGCGGCCGCCGTGGGTGACGTTGCAACAGACAGCGCGCGCCGCCTGCGCGAGGCCGCCGCCGCCGCCGCCGAGGGCGCTCAGGTTGGCGGGCCACGTCTTTAAATACCACACTGCGTGCCTGCATCGCTGGCGCCGGCGCTGCATGTGCAAAGCAAAACAAAGCCAAAGGCCCCAGCTAGGCGGCTGGGACAGCGCAAGGCAGTGATGCCAGATTGAACACTCTTTGTGAGTAGCCCGCCCCAGTGGTGCCTGTCTGTCACCGGGCATGGACCACGCGCGCAGGGCCTGCTGCCCGACGTGCCGCTGATCGACAAGCTGCTGCCGGGGAAGTCGCCGCTGGGCGGCGGCGCCGCGCCCTCCGCCGCGGCCGACCCCGGCTCTGTCGCCGCGCACGGCGTCCTGGCCGCGCCGGAGGCCTCGACTGTGGCAGGCGCCGTCGACGCCGCGCCGCACCACGTGGCGCCCGGTTCGGCCGCGCTGGCGGGCGAGGCGGGCTCGCCGCCGGCGCCGCCGGCCGGCCCGCCGCCTGTCGCGAGCGCGGCCAGCGCTAACGTACAGGCCGAGCAGGGCGGCGTCGCGTACGGGCTGAATGCGGGCCCGGCCGCGGCGGCCGCGGCCGCGCGCACCACGCGCGCGGCCGAGGCGGAGATCGCCGCGGCCGAAGCGCAGGGCGCGCCGTACGTGTACGCCGGCGCGCCGCCAGCCGCCATGGCCGGCGCCATCGACCCGACACTGAATGGCGGCGGCCCCGCGCTGGGGCACGGCTCGAATGCCCATGCATTCTCGCCGCTGGGCACCGGCGCGCCCGGCCTGGGCAATCCGGCCCTGTCGCCAGGCGAGCAGCCGGCGCCGGCGCCGCCGCCGTCGCAGTTTGCGGCGCCGGAGGCCGGCGCGGGCGGCGCGCACGCGCCGCTGGCGCCGCCCGCCGAGCCGCTACGCGAGGACGCGGCGCCGGCGGGCGCGGCGCTGGCGTCGCCCAAGGCGTCCGACGGCGGCGGCTCGCGCCTGGCGGCGCGCCTGAGCCAGCTGAGCGCGCGCGGCGAGGGCCTGCTGCAGAGCATGAAGCAGGGCCTGGGCGGCGGCGGCAGCGGCGCGCCCGGCAGCTCCACGCCGGAGCGCTCGGCGGGCAGCGGCGCGCGGCTGGGCGCGGGCGGCCGGTCGGGCGACGGCGGCGGCGACGAGCGCCGCCTGGGCCGCCTGGGCGGCAAGCTGGACGCGCACTTCAAGGCCGCCAGCTCCGCCATGGCCAACAAGCTGTCCGACCTGAAGGCGGGCCGCCGCCGCACGGACGGTGCGCCGCCGGCGGGCTGGCCCGGCGCCTGCGGCCCGCCGTGGACCCTACTCGCTGTTCACCGCTGACTGCTGCCGCGCGCTGTTGCGTGGGGAGGGTGTCTGTGCAGCAGGCGGTGCTGCAGTGCTGCTGCAAGTGAGGTTGAGTCTGCTGCTGCAGTGCTGGCGGCACAGACATTAGACACAGCATGCATTGAGACTGACAAGGAGTCAGTGCAACCAAGGCTGAGATCGACCCCCTGGTCCTGCCCGACAGGCGATCAAGCAGGCACGCCCGTGAGCTCGCCGCCCAGCGGTACGCTGTCGTCGCGCGAGGCCGCGGCAGCCCCGAACAGCACCGGCGCGGCGCCGCCGAGCTAGACGGGCTGCTCATGCTGCGTGCTGTACGGTGCGATGCACCAGGGCCGGTTGGGGCACAAGCAGATGCAGCAAGGTGCCCCGTAGCTGTCTCGTGTGGGGACACTACAAGCATGCCACGACATGCAAGATGCACCATGGAAAGCTGTGCAATGCACAGAGTGCATTGTCGGAGTGACTGGTTTTGAGGCTAGTGCACGTTTGCGCGTGGACAAAGTTGGTCTGACAAACAGGACTGGATTTCTGGGCACGTGTTTTAAGAATACGTTCTCACATGTTGCGCATGAACAAGCTGTCACCCCATTCTTGATCAACTTTTGTAGGGTTCAATGCCACAGGTGTTGCCTGTGGTAGCGCCCGGTAATATGAAGGCCTTGCTCTACTCCTTGCTTGTCCTCCTCCCACTCGTCCCTCTCTTCTTTGCCTGCATGTGAAAGGTGAAGGTCGTTGCAACAGTGTGTTCCCTTGACGTCATTTTACGACTGCGTTGAACAGAAAAGCAGTGGGTTGCCATAAGGTGCATGTGGTTGACTGTACAGGAAGGTAGCTTTGCTTGGCTTCCAGCTTGTCCAGCATGAGTGCGAGACCTTCATAACTTCACATTTTTACAGGGTGGCATCAGCCTTGTAGCGCTGTCATTCACACTTGTTGCCCTCCTTGCAGCAAAATTGCTCACCAAAGCAAAGCTCAGTGGACTAGCAATCCTGGGTTTGTCAATTTTGTAACTAGTATAAACTGGACCGGCTGGCCGCTGTGGGAGCAGAGCGCAGCGCAGGCAGTCCCGCCAGTTCCGTCCACGCGCCTCCCGAACAAAAAGTGCCCGCTCAGTTTCTGCACACAAAACACACAGCGTTCCGCGCTTCCCCGCGTTGCGGCTCATCCTGCTTGGTCACCAGCGCCCACAGCTTCCTGCATACTTCTCTTCAAAAGGTCTGCTCTTGCGCAGCTGTGACCGGCCAGCCCCGGCTGGCCGGCACCAAGCTCCGGCCAAAAATAAAGCAGGCCAAGGCCAACCCAGGCCATGGCTGTGCTGCCAGCCCGGCAGTGATGATACACACATTGTCAAACCGCTGAGCAGCTCGGAGCATTTGCGGCACCCGCTCAGCTCGCAATGAAAGCCCTGTGCTATTGACAGATATGGGAGCCTCACTGCGCGTAAGCACGCAGGCAGGCAGGCAGGACTTTGCTCTAGAGTGACGCCCAGCGTACGCAGCCATGCGCTGCAGGGGTGCAGGCGCGCTGGGCACACGCTGCACACCCGCCAGCGGCCCGCAGCCGTATGCACACATATGTGCCAGTTCTATGCCAGATATGCAAGCACCCTGCACGCATTGCGCGGTGTACCAGCTGCCAGCCGCATTGCAAGAGAGCGAAGCGGCGCCCCCACGCCGGCCCCTTGGCCCAGCGCGGGGCGCTCGCCTGCCCACGTTTGCTCGCCGGCCTTGCTGCGGCCCACTACGGCGCACGCTCGTTCCACTGGGGCAGGCGCTCACGCAAGCACGCGCCTCCATGAGGCCGCGCGCTCACGCAAGCACGCGCCTCCAGAACCAGTGCGTGCAGAACGCAAAGTGCACCTCCTCCAGCGGGATGCCGTTCGTCTCCGGGAAGAAGCTGCGCGCCCGCGCGGCACGCCCTCAGGTACGCCGCTCAAAAGGCGCGGGGCCGCGGCAGCGGCCTTGCGAGGGCGCAAGCACATGCACAAAGGAAAACACTACTGAAAAAAGGTGCACGCGCGGTTGCACAAGGCGAGGGGGTTAACAGCTGACCACCGAAAGCGGGGCGCGCACAAGTACACCGTCAGCGCCATGATGACCAGCCAGGCGGCGAAGAAGAGGAAGACCTGCGGCCCGCCGAGACCATGTCAGCCCCCGGATGCGCTCGTGGCGCACGTCACATGCTTACGGCGCGGGCACAACAGCAAGGCAGCACATCAGCACAGCTGGGCGCAATTATGTGTCGCATGCGAGCAGGGCGCCGGGCGCACCCCGTAGTGCATAGCGCAGAGCATCGCCACGAAGCACTGCCCGATGATGAAGGTGAAGAGCATGTTAACCCTGCGCGCATTGGCCCTGCTCTCCGCGCAGCCCTCCACCAGGCGCGGGAGGGCAGACTCCCGCACCCATGCAAGCACAGGACAGGCGGCAAACACAGAAAGCAGAGAGGTGGACAGCATGTCTGTGACAAAGCCGTTGGCAGATCCGCCACCTCCAGCCCCCAGCCCGCAGCTGGCTGAAAAAGCGCAGGCACACTGTCAGCGTCTGCGCAATGCCGGCACATGCGCAGGCGCGCCGGGCGCCAGAGGGGCCGCACCCGGTGTTGAGCGCGGCGCCGGCCGCACGCGTCTCCAGCGGCTGGATCTCCACCGGGTACAGCCACCCGACCGGCCCTGCCGCCCGGGGTTGCCGTGAGCCGCCGGCGGCCGCAGCCAGGCGCAGCCCCTCCATGCGGCCCCGCCCGACAGCCTATCACACAGCATCGCAACCACCCAAACAAGATCCAGAGAGGACGCTGCAGGCCTTGGTAGCTCGCGCGCGACGCGCGATGCGCACCATCTCACCTTGACAGCCGCAGACGCAGGGCATGCACCCGACATGCACTAGGCATGACCCACGGGACTTTACACACGCGACTCTGGGCAGCTCCGCAGCCCGCATGGCGGAGGGGTGCCGGCCGCGCGCGCCGCGCGCACCCCAGGACCAGGCGTGGCCGGACACGAACAGGCAGACGAAGACGACGACCACGATGGACACGTCGACCGGCATGTGCGCGGAGTAGAAGCGGCCCAGCAGGCCGGCGATGACGACCTGCGTGATCAGCATGTGCACCGCGCCGCCGATGAGCACCTTGCGCCGGCCCCAGCGGTCCACCGCGTAGATGACCAGGAAGGTCGCACACACGTTCACTGCGCGCGCGCGGCGCGCGGTCGGGCTCGCGCGCCCGGGCGCGCCGGCCGGCTGCATGGCGCAGGCCTCAAGCCCGGCAGACGCCAGTGTCTCAAGCTCCAGAGAAGACGAAGGGGCAGCGGCCACGTCACAAGGACCGCGGCGCACCGATGTTGACGATGACGGTGTTGAGCAGCGCCGCGTTGCTGCCCCCGAGCGAGCTGCGCGGTCCCAGACACAGCTTGCACCTTGCACACTGCTCACAAAACACACAGCAACAGCAGCAGGATGCGCATGGGGTCCCTTTGTTTGCACACTCACGAGGCAGAGAGACGCGTGCTCTATGTCATCACATGGGCACGGGCTTCTGCATGCACTTATGCCGCATGCCAAATGCGAACCAAAAGCTCTTCACGCTTTGTGCAACCACCAGGAGGGCGCACCTGAAGAGGATCGGCGCAAAGAAGATCACAGCGTTGATGCCTGCGCAGCGCCGGGCAGCGCCCGTGAGCGAGGCCACGTGCACCGCGCTCTGAAGAGCGGCGCTGCTGCGCTCGCTCGTCGCAAGCCGCTATGCAGTACCCATGGTGCGATGCCTGCGTCCGCGCCCCACAAGGCACAGGCCCGCAGGCAACACTCGCCGGGTGGAACCCACAAGTGAAATAGGGCAGGGTTGAGGGGTACTTAAAAAGCAAGCCAGAGCTCCCGCGCGCGCGCCGTCAAATTGCTGGTATAGCATGAAGATGGAGGAGATGAGGAACTGTGGCCGGTAGCGCTTGGCGGTCATGAACGTCAGGATCGGGCGGTGCTGCGCCCGCGACACGTTGGCCGCCTGCGCGCCAGGATCACACTCACCTACAGCATGAGAGCAGCCCACCAGCACGAGTCAGCCTGGCGGCGCTGCTGCTAGCAGACAGGCTCGCTGCGCGCGCGCATGCGCCCCTGACAGACTCACTGTTGGGTCGTCCGCCCCTGACAAACTGATCAGTTGGTCGTCAGGCCTGCAGGCAGAGGCCGAGCCGCACCTCCACGATGTCCTGGTACTCCGGCTCCGCCTCGGCGTCCGTGTTCAGCCCGCGCACGCGCCGCAGCACCTGCATCAATGACGCGCGCCAGCCTTAACGCCTGGTGAGCCAGCTCACCACGGGCCGCACCACAGACGTGTGCATAATCTGCTCAGTGCCCTCCAAATCACCAGACCCCTTTCAAGACACACTGAAATGTGCCCAAGGGTACACGTGCACTGCCCAGGATACTTGTGCATGTTTTATAGACGAGGTGAGCCAGCCAGGGCAGGAACTGCGCCCCCGCCCCGCGCGGCTCTCACAGGCGCGGCCAGCAGGGCGGCGCGGGGCGCACGTTCCGGGCCTTGTCAAAGTGGCCGCGCTCCGCGTAGCTCGCGGGCGTGTCCGGCAGCAGCAGCCCCGCGCAGAGGATCACCAGGCCCGGCGCCGCTGCGCGGCCCCGCGCGCGCTCAGCGCCGGGCGCAGCGCAGGTGCGCGCGCCAGGCAGGGGCTCGGCGCTGCCCTCGCAGGACTGCTGCGGCTTGCTGCAGGAGCAGGGGCAACCAGACGCAGGCCAGTGGTGATGCTGCGCTGCAGGTGCACGTGGCAGCATGCCGCTGTCGTGTGCGACCGGAGAAGCGCGGCCTGCGGCAGGCGCACCGGCGCACGCCCACGAGATGCGCCAGCCAAAGGCAAGCTCCGACACGCCGTAGTTGATCAGGCTGGCGATGAGGATGCTGCGTGCGCCGCGCGCGCGCCGCCGCGTCAGCACACCCATGCACATTTGTGCTTCTCTGCGAGTGCCGCGTGCGCCCGCGCTGCTCGCCCGCTCGAGCGCAAGGCGCCGCCGAGACAGAGCCAGGCAGAGAAGCGTGCGACTGCGTGTCAGCGTGACAGCCTGGCAGCATGGCTAGCCTGTCAGCGTAATGGCTTGGGTCGGTGCGCTTGGGCGGGGTCCCACCCGATCGTGATCATGAGCTGGAAGAGGACGTTCATGGTGCCGCGGCTCTGCGCCGGCGCCATCTCCGCCAGGTACAGCGGCACAACCTGCAAACGGCGACGGCGGCACATCGCGGATCAGCTCGTTGCAGAGCGCAACTGACAGCGTGGCAGCTTCAAAACAGCCCTCTCCAGGCGGGCATGGCAGCTGCAACCACATCAGCGCATCATTGAATCTGAACCGTGCAAACTGCAGGACCCATCATGGCCTCTCAACAAGGCAGCCAGTCCCGCGGCCCTGCCGCCACACGACAGGCAACGTGCGCCACAAGCAATCGGGGCGGGAGCGCCGCTCTCGTGCCTCACAAGGGCATGAGCCATGCGCAGACAAGCACAGCCCAGCCGAGCACAGAGTATAACTCAACAGGCACACAAGGCACACAAGGAACAGCCTGCCGTGGGGGCGCACCGTTGTGCCGCCGCCGACGCCCAGGCCCAGCACCAGGCGGCCGAGGACAACCATCGAGAGATTCACCGCGCCCGCGCTCAGCGCCGCGCCGATCACGAACATGACGCCCGCCAGGATCAGCACGCTCTGCATGGCCGCGCGCTGCGGATCAGGCGCGCCCAGGCGATGCACAGCACGCCTTTTGCGGAGGCCCCAATCCCCGCACCACAAGTCTGCACCCTCTCGTGTGCCGCACACGACACTGCCGCGGCCTCCCGCGACGCGGTTGCAACGCAGGCGGCCCGCCCCCGCCGCGCGGACCTTCGCGACGCCCTTGCTCAGGGCGTTTGCAGGCACGTTGTGTGACGCATAACCTCGCACGCAACCTACCGTCGCATGCCCGGCCGGCCCTCCTGCGGCCATGACAGCGGCACGTGTGGCCGCCCACGCGCGCGCAGGCGTCTGAGAGGACGGGCTGCGCGCAGGCCTGCCGCGCCGGTAAGGCGTGCGGTCGTGTGCAGACGCGCGCGGCCGCGCTGGGCGCGCCGGTGCGCAGCGCGGCGCACCCGGCGGCCAAAGCGGCGCGCGAGGTCGGCGGCCACGAAGCACGCGAAGAACGCCGACAGGTAGAGCGAGGAGATGACGAGCGTGAGCAGGTGGTTGTCGTAGGTGCACCAGGGGTCGCCGCCGCCGCCGCCGGCCGGCGCCGGGCACGTCTTGGCCGCGATCTCGGGGAAGAACTCGCGCTTGAACGAGCACATGGCGATCACGCCGCCCGCCTGGACGCGCGGGCGGGGCGGTCAGCGCGGCCGCCGGCGCGCACGAACCGGACGCCGGCAGACCCGGCGCTCTGGCTGCCCAGGAAGCGCGCGCGGGGGCTCGACACCGGCAGCCTCGCTGCCCTGCCTGCCTGGACAGGGCGTGTCGGCCACGGCACCGAGAGAGAGAGAGAGAGAGCGGTGAAGCGGCCTGGACGACAGGTCCGGGCAAGGGACAGTGCGGCATATGTCCTGCCGCCACGGGTGCGACGCAGGCCCCAGGACCCGGCCGCGCACGCGCTGCCAAGCACTAGCGTGCTTGCAGCTGTCTGCTGCCCTGCAGGGTCAGGGGTAGGGTGCTTGGTCAGGCGGCGCAGGTCCCTGCTTTCAAGGCAGGGCCACTGGGCGCCCAGCGCGCCCTCCCTCATGTGCGCGGGCCGCGGACAGGCAGCAGCGCACCACGCCATTGTCGTAGCCTGCGCGCCCGCACACGCAGCCCCATTGAGCGCACTGGGCTCAGCGCGCGCGCGCCAAGGAAGCGAGCAGCGCCTCAACCAGGCGCTCCAGCCGAGGCAGCCCGGACAGCAAGGCACCCCGGCCGTGTCAGCTACAGCCAGCGCGCCTGCACCCGCGAGCGCGGACTGCGCGCGCAAGGGCCGCAAAGGCAGGCGAGCGCAGACAGCACCCCCCAATGGCGGGCAGGGCGCCGGTGCTGCGAGGTGGGCCTGGGCCGGCGGGGCGCGCCGAGCAGCAGGCCGCCGTTGGCCGCCAGGATGATGATCGTCCAGAAGAACCAGGTGCGCTTGCCGGGCGCGTACGTGTGCCGCAGCCGCTCCGCCGCGGCCTCCACGTTCAGCACGCCGCCGGGCGCCGGGCCGGGCGCCGCGCCGCCCGCCTTGCCCGGCGGCGCCGCGCCGTTGGTCTTCCAGCCGCCGTTGAGCCCGTCCGCATGGGCGCCGCCGTTCACGTCGCCCACCTGGGCGGCGCGCGCCAGGGCGCTTGGATGTCGAGCCAAATCGGCGCGTGCACAGCGCGGGGTCGCTTCCGCAGAGTCGGCCGCGGCCGACTGTCTGCCTCTGCACGCTCTCGTGCCGAGCGCTCAGCAGCTTGCCAGCGACGCTCGCACTGCCTTGGGCACTTGCGTGCCCGCCGCGTGCCCCCCCCACCCATCAGTCCTCCAGCCGCGCGCCGTCCTGTACGCCACGTGAGGGAGAGTGCCGCAAGCGCAGAGGAGCATTGACAAAGGACTCCTCTCCCTTGGGGCCTGTGCTTGTCCTGCTCGCCGCGCCGCGGTGTGCGCCCGACCTGCGCAGCTTCTGCCGTTCACCTAGTCACGTCGGCCACCCAGGCTGTCTTGAACCCGGCCCGACGTTGTGTCGGAACTGCTGAAGCAGTCACGCCGCCGAGCGACAGAGCACGCATGCTTCACACAGTTGCTGGCTGATGCAATGCGCCTCCGCCCAGCTCGCCAAACAGGCGTGGCTCCCACAGTGGAGCTTTGTGCGATATATTGAGCGACCTGCTGGTGGCCTGCATGCCGATGGTGTCTCCGACGGCGGGACAGAATCTGCTGGTCGCGCCGCAAAGCAGCCACTGCCTGCCTAAGGGCGTCCGAGGTCTGCAAAACGCAGATGCAGTGGCACTCGACAGATGGCTGGCGACTGGGACTCGTTGCACGCTCAGCGCCGCGCGAGCTTCCAGCTGGCGCACTTTGTGCAGCCAGGCCCCCGAAAACTTATAAGGATTACACAGGCACACACATTAACTGCGGACCGAGTTCCAGCGTAGCGCCCGGACTCCTACACCCCATGCGGCGCGACCATGCTTATCTGCAGTGCGCCGCACCATGTGGTGGTTGCCGTTGGCCTTCATACTAAGCGCGCCTCTACCTCCACAGCGACCCACGGCAGCCAAGAACTGCACCTCGCGAGCTCTGCTTCGCAAGAGCGAGCAATAACCTGAGAAATGACCTGCATACTTGTAGCGCGGTTACATGCTCCGACACGGCAGCTCTCGTCCAATTAGATATTCTGGCTCTCGTCGCTGCATCATGCATGCTATGAGACTAGACGCATGTGTCGCACTCGGCGCATACACGGACCAGGCAAGGGCTTTGATCATTGAAGGCTGAAGTGCAGCGCGCCGCTCCAGGAGCGGGGACTTGTGCAAACAACCAGAGCCAGGCTAGTGCTTGCGACGCGCGCTCATATCATCAGAGGCACTGCGTGTGTGCGGGTGATCATCACGTGCCAGCAGCGCTGCGGAGACATGCAGTTTGGGGCGAGGAACTCCTGATGCAGCAGGTGTGCAGCACGAGCCAGACACAGTTGTCGCCTCCCAAAGCCAGTCAGCGCGGCTTTCTTCGCCACAGACCCTCTTTGTCTCAGCACAGCAGGCCCGGCATCGCTTCGCAGGCAGCGCCGGCAGACGCCGCGCGCGGCCGTGGGCGCCGGTGGGCTCCTCCGGGCGGCCCCCCGCTGCACAAACAATGCACCTGGGCCCCACAGCGAGTCAGCAGAGACCTGCTGCCCAGTGGCGGCCGGGACCAAGGGCGGCGCGCCCCCTGCTGGGCCAGGTCAGCGCGCGTGGGCAGCGCGCGCCGGACGCCACTGGCAAGCATACAGCCGGCTCCTCCAAACCTGCGAGCTGCGTCCACGGTGACGCAGTGTCGGCACAGCAGGGACGGCACCAGCGGCCCCGCAGGCAAAGGCATGCCTGCGGGGCGAGGCGACATGGCGGGCGGCCGCAGGCGCCGTGCTAGGGCGGCCCCGCGGCGCGCTGCGCCCTGCGCCATGCGCCTTGCCCGCCTCGCCTGCTGGGTCAGCGGACAGCCCCCTACACGCGCTCCCGCGTGTGAGGACGAGTCATTGCGGATGCCCCCCCACCCAAGAGAGCGCATGTGCAGCACAGTTGCAGCCCTCCCCCGTCACAGCGTACGATACCCAAGTCATGCCGACAGATGCACCGGCTCCGCATGCGGTTGGCGAGTGGCAGCCAGCTGCTGCGAGACGACCCCGGATCAGAGTGCACCCGCTTGCTCTGACATGTGCGCTGTGCAGCGCCGCGCCAGGTGACTAGGTGGGCGTCAGGCGCGAGCCAGCCGCGGCCTGCTGTCTCACGCTGACCCTGCTGCTCAATATATAACCTACTTCTTGTCAACGCGGATGCTGCGCTATGTGAGAGTGTCTGTGCGCCGAGCCAACAAGCGCACCATGCCCTCCAGCATGTGCACCTGGCAGAACTCTGGACTCTGTCCGGCCGCGCCGAAGCTGGCTATTGTCGTGCAGCCTTGCGCCTGGCATATCTTTTGACGGACAAATACCTGGCGTCCCACGCCCAGCTCAGTGCACACAGAGGTCTGAGCGGCAGCGAGCGCGACGGTCGCCAGGCGCAGCACCATTCCTTGCTCCTTATGCACTCTGCAGAAGCGCGCGGGCCAGTCGCTGGAGAAGTTGTACCAGGCGTATTTCTCACAGCCCGCCGTCTCGCACCGGTCGTTGGCCGGCCAGCAGGCCAGCTGTGCACACCAGGGGCCGTCAGAACCAACACGTGCAACGAGCGCTGCTCTGAGCACGGCCTCCAGACTTACTTCAAAGAACGCACCGGCAGCCCTGGCTGCAGACGCAGGCACGGCCTGCTGCGCCTGGGGACCGGGAAGCATCGTGCTGGCCTGGGCTGGCCCTGCCCCCGCCACCCAGTCCAAGCGGTGGGAGAGAAACCCGGCTCTTGCCAACCAAGCACAGGCGAGCACAGCAACAAATATGCTTCCACTACTAGGCAGGCAAGAAGAGCACACTGAGCCCTGGTTTGCATGGTGCTGGAACGCTCCGCTCAGGTGGTCCTCAGCTGAAGGGTACTGCGGCCCACCTGCCACTGGCGCACGGCTGAGTCGCTACCGTACCAGAGAGCGACGTGCCAGCTCCGGAGCAGCTGAACGTGACCAGCATGAGCATGGACGTGACTTGCAGTCGCATGGAGTGCACGACACAGCGAACCAGGCCACCACGAACCCGCGCTTGCAGACATACAATCAATGTTTCACTTTGGTTTTGCAAGTCAAACAAACAGACGCATGTACTAATGCTCTTACCCTCTCTTCTTCTTCTTGCCTACTTAACCTATCTAGCCGAGCAGGAGTTACATGCAAACAGCCACTCCCCTCGAGGACCTCCTTGCCCGCTTCATGATCATGTGCTAGGACTCATCAGCCTGGGTCGTCGCCACGGGTTGGGTCCAGCATCGCCTCTAGCTCGGGCAGCGCTCTGTTTTCTTCTGCCTTGCGCCGGTTGTATTACATTCATGGGGGAGTGCAAGCGCAAAAGCCGTACTGGTGTTGACAAATCATTTTGAAAAGCTTATAATAGGAGCTCTCAACAAGGTCGAACACGGCTCTGCGTGCGAGATCACGTGAGAGCACTACCTTGTGTGTGGCTGGTGCTCTGTCAGTGAGACGTGGCACCTGCCAGCATGCACGCAGGTCCAGTGCCAGGTGCCGCTTGCGCATGCTCGCCACGTGACACTGAAAAGGCTGCATGCGTGCTTGCAGCATATGCAACAACCCATGCCTGCTGCTTGTTTGCTGCTGGGTCCACACTCAGTGAAGCAGTTCTTAAATGGTGTTAGGGATGTCCACAGGGTATTTGAGGTGCCTCCCACCATACTGGCTCAGTCGTCCTCAAGCGTCGCCCTTGAAGCGTTCAGCCTGAATCTAACCAACCCGCCGCCTGCGCTCGTGTTTGGCAGCCGCTGTCGCTGGCCTCCAGGCCCGCAATGGCCGAGTCCTGGCTCCCCTCAGCGGGGCAGGCCGCAGACGGCCTCGATTAAGATCACGCTACTCGGAACAGCTTGAGGCGGCACGCTCAAAGGCTGCAGTACACCTTGAGCCCTCAAAGCTCTTTGTTTGTGTCAGTGACTGCTTACGTAAGAGGCAAAGCGCTTGTGAGTACGACACAACGTTGCGCAGTGAATCAGCATTATGAGGCTCTTGCGCTGACGCGCACAGCCTGCTGCGCAGCGCGACTGCGGAGCAGCGGGCGCAGCAGGCTCCCAGTGGCGCCGCGTCTGGAGTGCAGCCCAAGGTGCGCGAGGCTGCTTGCAGCGCACACACTCAGCCCCTGGGTGTGCAGCCCCGGCTCTCAAAGCTATGGCCTGTATGCCTGTATGAGTTTACGCACCCAGCGGCCCTGGGTGCTGCGGCTTGGCGCCAAGACTGTGGATGGACATTGTGCCCATCCCAGCCACTGGCATTCTCAGTTGGCGCCAGCCCTTTGCTGGCGCGGGTGTCTTGGCTCGCCGCTTCGCCTTGTCATCCTCTAACCTGCCAGCCCTTGGCTCGGCATGCAAGACAGCGCCAGGCACCGCGCCTTGGTGCCCGGGCTGCTGCGACCTTCCATATGGCACGGCATGTGTTTGGCTGGCACGTGCTACGTGTGACTGAGCGCGCATGCCCAGCCCCTTTAGGTGTTGCAGCACGTTCTGTGCTTTGCTCGCCCAGCGGGCATAAGGGGGCCGCACTCGGCGCCTGGTCCTTCATGGTGTCACCGCGGGCCTCGCGCCGGGCCTGCTTGCGCATGCGCTGCTAAGAGGGCGCCCCCCGCGTGTAGGCTGCTCAGGCGCCCGACATGATCCTTGATGACCAGATGCGCCAGGTGCACCCGTCCCCGGCAGCTCGCGCGCCTGCCACTCTGCCCCAGGCTGCCACGCCGCTCAGCTGCTCTGCCTTGAACATGGACATATACCCCCGGGCGCCTGGCCACCAGGGCGCCGCCGCGGGCCCCATGGTCAGCCTGTATTGCGCATGCGCTGCCTTTGACGCGGGCGCCCCGGCATGCGGGCTGCCCAGGCGCCCGGCGCTGCGGCGGACGGCGCGCTGGCTGAGCGGCCACGCGACGGCAACAGCGACCGCGCCGCCGCATTGCTGTCAGAAGACGACCTGCGTGCGCGTCCCGCCCCACACGACCCTGCCGTGCCTGTGAGCGCTTTTGACAGTGCGCGGCCGCGTCCCACGCTGGCTGCCTATGGGAGGGGGTCGGCGGCCGCGCCGGCGGGGCTGCGACACGGCCGCTAGGTCAGGGTCCGCCTCGGCAGCGTCGCATGCCTTTGCAGTGCAATGCTTGCAGCCTGCATGCAGCAGGCGGTTGATGCATACGGCTGTTCGCATGTCGGGCTGCCAGGGCGGCTGCCCTGTGCCATGCACGAGACCTGCCCAGCAGGTCAGGAGCACGCGCATGCCCGGCACCCTCAAACGCATGTGGTGACGCGAGGCGGCCGCGGGCGCGCAGGCGAGGCCGAGGCGGTCGCGATGAAGGGAGCCGCGCTCAATGAGTGGCTGGCCGCCGCGCTGCCGGCCGTCCCGGACGTCGGCGAGGGCGCGGGCTCGCCGCCGCCGCCGCATGAGGTGCGCGTGGTGCCAGCGCTTCCTGGGTGCGGGTGTCTTGGCTCGCTGCTTCGCCTTGTCATCCTCTAACATGCCCGCGTTGGCTCGGCATGCGAGACGGCCCCAGACGCTGCGGCGTGGTGCCCAGGGTGTGCTGGGCGGTCGGAAGCGGCCCCGCGCGGCCGCAGTGCCGCCCCCGCAGCAGGCGGAGGCGGGGCAGGCGCAGCTGGCGCCCATGCGCCCGGCGCAGCTGCTGCCGCGGGCGCGCCGCCTGGGGCAGGCTGCTGCGGCGGCCGGCACATCGCGCGCGAGGGCGGCCGAGGGCGGCGGTGCGCGCGCCGCCCTGCGCGCCTGGCCGCCGGCCAGCCCAGGCACTGCGCGCAGAGTGCGGGTGCCGCGCCTGCATGCCGACTGGCAAACATGCTATGAGAGGCTGGCATGGACGCCGACAAGGGCGAGCGCGTGCGCGCCTCTGACCGCGCGTGGGCATGCGCGCAGAGGCCGCGGGCGGCCCGGGCGGCAGCCGCGCCGAGGAGGACCTCGCGACCGGCGGCGTGACCGGGCCGCCAGCTCCGCGGCCCAGCCAGCCCACGCCGGCGCTGGCTCGGGAGTATGCATTCAAGTTCCAGGTCATGGCCTCTAGGATTGACCAGCAGGAGGCCCGCCTGCGTGCGCGCCCCGCCCGGATCGGCTCTAGCGTGCCCATGAGCGTCTCGACAGGGCGCAGCATTTCTGCAGTTGCCGCATGCGCGGCCGCAGTCCTGGTAAAGCAACACTGGCACAGCGAGTTCACTGCCTGCCACAGCCCTGCGCATGACAGCTCGCGGGCGCGTCACTGCCATGGTGAACGTGGTCGCCTTCAGGGACCTGTGCATGCACTGTGCCATCAGCACCAGGGGTGGCGCGCGTGCAGGGGCGCTCGAGGCGCAGATCAGGTCCCTGCAGGATGCGCTGCTGGCCATCTACAATGACAGGCAGGGTGCGCGCGATCGCAAGACAGTGCTTCGGCCCTGGCCCATTCAGCCTGGTGAGAGTGCGCCTCCCAACACTGCCTTACATCAGGGTCAAGACTGCGTGCTTTCGCTCCTCTGGCAAGCTCGCGAGTGCGCACAGGCGCTGCCACTGGCACAGGCCCAGCGCCAATGCCACAAGCAAGACGACGTGTGTCCTCTGGTGGCTAACGTGCCCGGGGGCGCGCTTGGGCGCAGGCATGGCAGAGGCGGAGGAGCGCGCCTGACTGCGCGCACGCAACACCGCGTGCGTCAGCCGCGCGCAGCCCCAGGCTGTAGGCTTTAATAAGAAACGCTGTCGCAAAGGCGGGGTGCTCGCGGACGGTGTTAGGCGAGGCAGGGTGCAGTGCGGCGCTGGATAATATCCAGCGCCATGTGGCACATCGGGGTTATTTCATGTCAACTTCTGACCTATCTTGTGGCCATGTCTTGTGCTACATGCAGCAGCTGCTCACGAAGATCTCGACCACTGTGTAACATTTCGTACCCTGCTTGTTCTGCTGCAGGCTGCGCTTCTGCTTGAGCTCGCGCCCCTGCGCGCGCGCCCCGTCTCGGGCTGGCACCAGCCACGCCCAGTGTCCACTTGGTTTTAAGTGTGCTCACCCAGCGGGGTCCCTCAATTCCAATTGCGTAGGCCTGCATGTCTGTGTTCAGGGCATTCGTGAGATGCCTCTGGATCCCATCTGCTCCATCTGCCGGCCATGCAACATGCCAGACTTGCATAGGTGTGAGCCGCATGGACAGCGGTGTGTGGGCGCTTCTGCAAAAGCAGGCGCGGTGGTGGACATGTGTATTGCTGCGATGCTGTGTGCAAGCATAGGGAGTAGGCAGACATGCAAGTAAACACCTGCACATTGCTGGAGCAGAAGTACAGCCACACGGCCCTTGATGGCACAGAAGTGCAGAAGCGCGGCGTGCCCTGCACATTGTCTGCTTAGGCTATGGGAGCCATGCCTTGACGGGCTCCGCCTTGACACCCGGCGCTGGCAGCCGGAGACAGCCCTGCGGGCCCGCCCGCCCAGAGTCGCCGACATGGTCGGGCGGCCCGTCTGCCCACAACACAAGCGCGCTGCACTGTCAGCTTCTCAGGCACGCGCCTCGGTGCGGCGCGCGCCTTGGAACGCCAGGTGAGCGCCAGCCTGTAGCCAGTCCTCCACGCGCCTCGGACGGACAAGTGCGCAGCTTGCAAGTCAGCGCTCCACGCGGGGCAAGGTACCTGGAGCAGGGCGCGCACGCGTATGGAGCGTCCGGGGCGGTGCGCCGGCCTCTTGCTCGATGGGCGCCGGGGCGGCGGGCAGCTCAGGGCTGGTGATATGGCCAGGCTCAAGGCCCGCTCGTCGCTGAAAGTCCTCTCGCCTCGGGGGCGGCCTGGCGGGCGGGCAGCTCGATGAAAGTGCCGCTGCCGTGTTCGGGCCGGCGCATCCACCTCATGTGCACGGCGAGCCAGGTGTCTCTTCTGCCTGAGGACGGACCCTCTTGGGGATAGCAGAGTACCGCCCAGGTAGGAGCGGAACGGGAGGACCCGCCCGCTGCCGGCGGCTGCCAGGCTGGGCCAGGTGGAGGGTGGTTGCCCCCGGTTTGCACCCCGGCTTCCTGCCGCCCCATCGATTGCACTTGCAGGGCAGCTTGCAGGCCCTTTAAGAGCTGGGAACTTGATACTTTATCACAGAAGACCCGCACTGCTCAAGGAGACAAGCCAGAGGAGCAGCAGAGCTCCGACCGGGTCACCTACCACCAGCTCGAGGTGCGGACCCAGCAATGGTCCTTTCCCCTGCCGGGGGCAGGGCGGGCTGTGCTCCAAGTGCCCGTCGGGTGGTCTGTGACTGGTAAAATTCAGTGTGAATGATGGACTAGACCCACAGCCGCACGCTCACGTGCGCGCCCACACTTCTGCGTTGTAGACGCAGCGGCACCGAGCCGCGATGAAATGAGGCTGAAAGGCACCTGCGTGCCTGGGCGTCGGCCGAGCTAGAGCTAGAGTCGTTGCGACCTAGGACCGCATGGCATGAGCCGTTGGCTAGGTGCATGGCACTGGCGAGGTAGCTTGGCGGCTGTTGTCCGTGTCCTGCGCCTCCTGCCCAAAGAGTAGTACCAGAGGGCTATGTGCACTGCGTGTGTCCGAGCCACGCGGCCGAGCGGGTCGGGGACCTCAGGGAGCCTTGCATGCATGCGGGCCCAATGCTGACAAGTGCCTCTGCCGCAGGAGCCATGGCGGTCGTCCTGGCCCTTCTGGGCCTGCTATCCCTCACTACCAGCCCCGTGCTGGTGCGCGGGGGGCTGCTGACCTGGGTTGCGGTGGCATGCCACCTGCATGCTACCTGGCTGGCAGATGGGGCAGAAAAGGATAAAATATGCTTGCTGGCTGGCCCCGCCCTGCATACACCTCGCTGTGTGGCCCTGCACACGTGTGTAAGCGCACACGGTTGGGTGTGCTGAACGGCTGCCTCCGGCGCTCCAATATGGCTGCCAGAGCTGGGCCAAGTATGAACGGTTGCTGTCCTTGCCCTGCCTTGCCCTGCAGACAGCAGGCCCATGCAGTTGGGCTTGCAGAGCGGACGTGGTAGAATGTGCACTGGTCACGGCTGGTGCTAGCCTGAGACGGCGTGCGCGCGCACAGGGGCGCGAGCTCAAGCAATCCCGCAGCCTGCAGCAGAGTGAGCAGGAGTACGGGAGCTACAGACAGATCAGCGACGACACGTGGAACAGCAATCGCTGCTACATGGACGAGAACTCGATCTGTGCGCACCCCTGCTCTGTGTGCAGATCAGGTGGATTACGCCTGCACACAGGTAATCCCTTTTCCCTGTACCCTGGCTGACAGAGGCTCCGGGCGCGCAGCGTCCGCGTGCGGCGGCGACGGCACCTACGACCGCTGCGGCGTGGACCGCAGCCGCCGCAACTACTGGGTGCGCGCCGAGTGCGGCTGCGGGCCCATGGACCCAGCCTGTGTGCTGGCTCTGGCCTTGCTCTGGTCGCTGCTGTGCTGTGGTCTATGAGCCCAGCAGGCTGTGGATGACCTGCTGCTGCCATCCCGGCCCCTGGTCTTGTTGAGTACTGCTGTGCTTTGGCATGTGGCCCAGCAGGCTGGGGATGGCCTGCTGCTGCCATGCTCGTTCCTTGTCCTGCTGTGAATGTTGCTGTGCTGCTGCATGTGAGCCCAGCGGGCTGGGGATGGCCTTGCTGGTGCTATGCTGGCCCTGGCCTGGTGGGGAGTGCTGCAGGGCTGTCGCTTGTGGGCCCAGCAGGCTGTGAACGGCCCGCCGCCGCCCTGCTGGCCCTGGTCTTGCGGTGAACGCTGCGGGGCTGTGGCGTACGAGCCCATCTCAGCTGCATGCAACCGACCCGCGGCGCCTGTTGCGCGCAGAACTATGATGCGCCCAGCTGGTACTACTCAGGCGGGCGCCGAAGCCGCTACTGCCAACGGAGGAATGGGGACAGGTACGAGACAAATTTCACGCTTGACGGATAAACTTTCACGCTGTCACGCTCGAGCTTCATGCTCTCATGGCCAACGGTCTTGCAGGTTCGACTTCTGCAACGGCGACTACCTGTATCCGAGCTCGCCCTCAACATGGTGCGCCTGAGCTGCCTTACCGCCTCGGCCATGCTCGGACGGTTAATTTGGACAATGACAGGTTTACTGGGGTTAATGAGGTTTTCTGACATTTCACATTAATAGGACATTGTTGTTGCCCTTACCCTATTCTACATAAGGCCCACATGGAAATGCGGTGTTTCATGCACACTGACAGTGCCGGGGCGGCGCGCACGCAGGTACAACTCCTACATGGGCGGCGTCTACTTCAGCGGGTACAACGGTTACAGCGGGCGTCCCAGGGTATAGTCACTAACCTCCCTGCTGCTGCTGAATTGTTGACCTTGCTCCCCACCAGGCAGGCATGCCCGACACCTTCCCCAGGTCCTGCGCCTGATTCGATCCCTTCAGCAGGTGTGCCTGACCCTGGTCGTCGTCGTGAACTTCCAGGAGGCCGTGGTCTACAACAACCGTGCCGGCCGCGGCGGCGTGAGCCCGGAAGCGCGCCAGGTGCATGCCTGGGGTCTCCAGTGTCAAGGCACTGCATGTCCTTTGTATTGAGGAAGCCCGCCGGGTCTCTGTGCTTGTGACGCGCTTGGTGACGCGGCATGCACGCAGCACAAGCGGCACCCCAGCATGTCCCCGCTGGTCCCGCTCTGAGTGCGCACGGTGGCAAGCTACCGGCATGCAACCTGCAGTGCCCGGCTGCTGCGCAGGCAGCGAGCTCGGCGGGCATCACCATCAACAACATCAACAACCCCATCATCAACGTGTACACGCCCACGTCGCGGCCCATCGGCAACAACGACGCGAGCAGCGCCGCGGTGCCGCCGTCCTCCGGCCAGAGCGGGGTGCGCTCCTGGGCGCCGCTCTGTGCTCGCGTGCAGCGCAAGCCCGCGGGCGAGTTTGTTGGGCTGCTTTGCGGCCTGCAGAGGCTCTCCTCATGACAGCAGAGGCGGCTGCGCCGCGTTTGCTGCCGCGCGCCGCTCGTCCCAAGGCCGTGGCTGACGGCCTGCGCGCGCGCAGTCGCCGACGCCAACGCCGACCGGCGCTGGCAGCCGCGGGTCTGGCTCGCCGACGCCGACGCCGACCGGCTCAGGCAGCCAGGGGTCTGGCTCGCCCACGCCGTCACCCACCGGCTCTGGGAGCCGCGGATCTGGCTCGCCCACGCCATCGCCCACCGGCTCGCGCTCTGGCTCGGCCACGCCGTCGCCCACAGGCTCTGGGAGTGGCAACTCGGGCTCGGCCACGCCGTCGCCCACCGGCTCTGGCGGCAACCGCCAGTCCGGCACCCCCGCTCCGACGGGCCAGGGCAACACGAACACTGGCGCACCGTCGGTGCGCCTGCCAGGCTGTCCTCGAGTGAAGTGCGCGCTCCGGCTGTGGGGCGCGCTGACGTCGTGCTCAGCTTTGCGGTGAGCGGGTTGACTAGAGCCCAGACGCTGCCTGGTCATGTGTGGGCGGCCTGCCGACGAGTATTATACCGCGGTGCAGGGCAACCGGGGCGGCAATGGCGGCAGCAGCTCCGGCTCGGGCGGCGGAGGGAACGGCTCCGGCAACTCTGGGTCGGGCGCGAGCAACGGTGGCTCCGGCAGCGGGGGCGGCAGCCGCGGCGGAGGCGGCGGCAGCGGCGAGCGCGGCTCGGGCAGCTCAGGCGGCGGCGGAGGCGAGCGCGGCGGCAGCGGGTCGGGCGGCGGTGGCTCGTCGAGCGGCGGCAGCGGCGGCGGTGGCTCGTCAAGCGGCGGCGGCGGCGGCGGCGGGTCGGGGGCCGGTGGCTCGTCGAGCGGCGGCGGCGGCGGCGGCGGTGAGCGCGGCGGCGGCGGCAGTTTCGGCAAGTGAGGCGGGGGCAGGTAGCCTGCCGGCACGGCAGGCAACCCACGCACGTGCATGCGGCGAGCATGCGCTGCCGGCAGACTGCCTTCCATGCCTCTTGCAGCGAATGCGCGCTGCCCAGGTGCCGGCCAGTGAAGCATCGGCGACCGGCCCTCCACTGCCAGCAACAACTTGATGTTTTCCGATTGCTGCTACTGCTGAATGTTTTGCAACACTGATGACTTTTTTGGGGTGGCGGCTTGGCTGTTCCTGATGGAGGACATTTAGCTGCACCTGCAGCATCCCCAACCCAAGTCTGCGTGAGTCAGCTGACCATGATTTGTGGTGGCGAGTCTGTGCCGCCGCTCCCAACCCCTTAAAAAAAATACGCTTCGCACTTTGCTCACAGGTTTTTGGTGCTCCTCCATGCATGAAGTATTGGCATGTCGTGCACTGAGCTGTCCCGACAGCAACGGGTTGCTGGAGCACTGCCACGCCTCATGCGCGCCTGATTGCATGACGCGGACAGTTGCTGCATGGGGCTGCAGGCCAATGGTTGCAGGACAAATGTCCTGCAAACCTGTCTCCATGCCGGAGGCATGGAGTGCTGCACCCAAGTGGACGAATGCTGTGCAAGCTTTGGTGCATTTTGTTCTGGGCTTTGTGGTAGCCTGCATTGCTTTCAAGGTTTGATAGGGTCGGTGTGAATCATTGCGTACATGTCGTTTGCGTATTCATTCGCGCTGGCTGGCTGATGCGGCGTCACAGCTGTAACATACCTAGTATATACTGCAACTTAATGTCTTTCAAAGTGTTGCCTTCCAGCTACAAGGCATGTGCACACAAGCTTAACAACGATTCACGCACAGAGTGTAGGCATGGACACATGGTGCATGGTGAGCAGAATTGCACTCCACCATCACATCCGCTCAAGTTGCATGCGCTCACAGGTACGCGGCCGCAATGCTTGTACAACGGCAACCCGACGGACGGCCAGATGCATATGATGCCCTGCGTTCCCGAGTGCTCAACACGTGTGCGCCTGATGAGCCTCGCGTGCCATGTGCGCAGGACTCTGACACGCCCAACTGGTGTTTTGGCTACTGTTGTGGCATGGCTGCTGATGCGCCGTGGGCCGCGCCGTGTGCGCCAGGAGATAGTCCTGGAACGGTGGATGGACCCCGTGTCCCGACGAGCTGGCTCGTCTGCCCAGCAAGTCCCTGTCGAGCCTTACATGCGTGTAGGCCGCTTGCTGACACGTGCTCTGCTGTGCGGTGATCGAGATCTCTGAGAGTGATCACTGCATGTAGCACAGGACATGGCCACATGTCAGGTCAGAACACAAGCATAATGTGCCGCTGCTGCACATCATGCATGCGTCGCGTATGCAACAACGCGAGCGTCAGCGCCGCGCAGCCCCAGGGCGCAATGCTTTACCACGTGGCAGCGTTCATGGAGGCAGTGCTGATCCGCTCGCACAGGACTCCACGCTGTCTGCGGGGCGCCCTGCTGCGCAGCGAGCTTTGTGCTGTGGGCGCTGCGCCACCTGCGCGCATGGTTTATGCGGGCGGGCCGCAGCGACCGGCGGTCTTTGTGAGCGGAGTCCTCCACAGACTGCGCCCGGCGCTGCAACCCCACAGACAGTGTGGAGGTGGAGGAGTGGCAGCGCGTGAACAAGAATGCTGTCGCGGGGCCCCTGCAGCGCAGCCCCCTGCAGACTTGTCCTCACGCGCGCATACAGAGGGTGGGTCCTGGGAGACGGGCGCGCACATAGGTCTTCAGCTGGTCTGTGAAGCTGCCGACTTTCTCATGCCGATAGTGGGGCAGCAGCGCTCTGTGCGCAAACTCCTTGTTGAGGGTGACCGTGAACGTGCCGCGCCGCGCGCACGGCGATCTGTCAGGTGAGCGCTCCCTGCACAGGCGGTCTGCGCCTACAGGCGGTGCGCCCGCTGCCAGCGCGTGGCGTAGGCAAGGCGCGCACGTTTTGCCGCTGTCACTCTCAGAACATGAGGTCGTTCGTGGCGGCGTCTTCCACCAGCGCATACCTGCGCGCGCTCGCACGGCCAGGCCGCTCACTGAACACGTGCAAAAGACCGCCGTGTTCAGTGGTGTTGAGCGGCCTGGCCGCGCGCGCGCAGGTACGCGCTGAGTGACGACACCACCACGAATGACATCGTCTTCTGGAGTGACCGCGGCGAGATATGCGCGCCCCGCCCCTTCCAAGCGCTGACAACGGGCGCGCCGCCTGTGGGCGCAGACCGCCCGAGCAAGGAGCGCTCGCCTGACGTGTCGCTGTGCGCGCGGCGCGGCAGGTTCACGGTGACCCTCAACGAGGAGTTTGCGCGCAGGGCGCTGCTGCCCCACTTCAAGCATGAGAAAATCGACAGCTTGACCAACCAGCTGTACTCCTATGTGCGCGCCCGTCTCCCCAGGACCCCAGGACCCACCCTCTGTATGCGCATGCGAGCACACGCGCCTGCTGACGCCTGAGGCCCCACTGTGGCGCAGGGCTTCAAGAGGCTGACGCCGAGAGGGCGCCCTGGGACCGTCGGTCAGCTGCCAGTCGTCTATGGCCGAGACGACGAGCCTTCCTTCAAGCGCGGCGCGAGCCGCACGCAGCTGGTCACCATCCGGCCCAGAAAGCGTGCGAAGGCCGCTGCGGCGCGCGGCGTGGCGTCGGGCGACGGCCCCGCCGGCGGGGCGGGCGCGCCGCAGCGGCCTTCGCGTGCTTTCTGGGCCGGATGCTGACCAGCTGCATGCGGCTCGTGCCGCGTTGAAGGAAGGCTCGTCGTCTCGGCCATAGATGACTGGAAGCTGACCGACGGTCCCAGGGGCGCCTCTCGGCATCAGCCTCTTGAAGCCCTGCGCCACAGTGGGACCTCAGGAGGCGCGTGTGCTCGCATGCGCATGCGCATGCGGGGCGGGCGCGCCGCAGGGCGGCGCGGCCGCCCTATCCCAGCAGGGCGGCGGCGCGGCAGACACGGGCCCCGTGCAGAGCCGTGCGGCGACGGCGGCGGCGCTGGGGATTGTGCTGGGCAAGGCAGCGGGGCCTCCCAGCACCCATGTCCGCCCCCGCAAGCAGCGCGCCTCGACCGGCGAGGCCAAGGCCGCTGGCGAGGGCAGCGCTGGCAAGGGCAGCCGACCCGGGAAGCGCGCGGCCGTGCAGTGCGGCAATGCGCATCGGCTCGCCGCCCCTGGCCGGCAGGAGGGCTACACGCCTGGCGGTGCGCGCGATGCCACCACTGCGTGCCTGGCAGCAGGCCAGCCCAGAACTTGATCGCAGAGTGCGGGTGCCGCGCCTGCATGCGGCCTGACAAACCTGCTGTGAGGGGCCGGCTGGGACGCCAACAAGCGCGCGCGCGCATGCCGCTGACCGCGCGTGGGCAAGCGCGCAGCAGCCGCGGGCGCTCCGGGCAGCAGCGGCGCCGGCGTGACCGCGCGACCGGCGGCGCGGCCGGGCCGCCTGTGCAGCCCGCGCCGCAGCTCACGCCATTGGTGCTCTCCCAATTAGCGGCCAGGTTCCGCGGGACGGAGGCCATGGCCATGAGGCTGGCGGCGTGCCAGGCCGACGTCGAGGAGCTCAAGGCCGACAACACGGAGCTGAAGGCAACGGTGGACATGCTGGTCACCCGCCACATGCGCGGCCCCACCTCTGTCTGCTCAGGCACGCCTGTGAGCGTCCTGACAGGGCACAGCACCAATGCGGTTGTCGGGCGCTTGCCCGATGGTCATGCGCTTAAACATGGCCATGGTCCGCGCCAGCAACGCTCCTGCCATGGTCTTGGTGTTCTGCTGCTATTACCTGGGGCGCCCCACTGCTGCTGCCCACAGCTGGGCGCCTGGGCGCAAGGAGCAGGGCACCGAGACCATGGCAGGAGCATCGCTGGTCGCGCCGCGGCCATGTTGGAGCGCGTGACCATTGGAAAAGCGCGCGGCAACTGCAAATTTGCTGTGCCCTGCCAGGACGCTCACAGGCTCGCTAGAGCAGACAGAGGCGGGACGCGCATGCAGGCGGGTGGCCATCTCCTTGACTTGTTGCCCTGAACTCCTTGATGTCGGCCTGGCTCTCCGCGATTCTCACGGCTAGGGCATCCGTCCTGCGGAACTTGGCCGCGGACTGCAAGAGCATCATCGGCGTGAGCTGCGGAGTGGCTGCCCAGGCAGCGCAACCGCGCCGCTGGTCGCGCTGTCCATGCCGGTGCCGCTGCCGCCCGGGCCGCCCCCGGCCTCTGCGCGCTGGGTCACGCGCGGTCAGCGGCGCGCACGCGTGCGTCGTCGGCGCCTCTGCGGGCCTCTCACAGCAGACTGATCAGCCACTGGGTACAGGGCAGGGAGAGGGTAGGCATGCAGGCGCGGCACTCGCTCTCTGCTTGCTGTCCAAGCCGCATGCAGAGCCAAAGCCAGCAGGCAAGAGGATGTCAAGGTGAAGCAGCGAGCCAAGAGATGAAGTGCTGGCGCACCCGCCCGTTCCATGCTAAGCCAACTGAGATGTGCCAAAGGATGGGATGGGCGACATTTGCATTAACATGTCAGGTGCCAAGCCGCAGCGCACAGGGCAGCTGAGTGCATGAAGCAAAGGGCGCACAGCCCATAGCTTTGAGGGCCGGGGCTGCACACCCAGGGGCCAAGTGTGTAAGCTGCAGGCGGCCTTGCGCACCTTGGAGTGCACTCCAGACACGGCGCAGCTCGGAGCCTGCTGCCTGCTGCTCCGCGACTGCGCTGCGCAGCAGGTTGTGCGCGTCAGGGCAAAAACCACACACTGCTGACTCACTGCGGGGTCGTGTGATCATACTCACAAGCGCTTTGCCACTTACATAAGCAGTCACTGAACCAACAACAAAAGCTCAAGGGTTTGAGGTGTACTGCAGCCTTGGACGCACCGCCTGACGGCGTTCCAGGCATTGCGCCAACCGCCGAGGCTGTATGCGTCCTGCCTGGCCGAGGGGAGCGAGGACTTGCCACTGCGATCCTCCAGGCGAGCGACAGCGGCTGCCAAGCACGCATGGAGGCGGCTGCACAATTAGGCTCAGGCTGAACGCTTCAAAGGCAATGCTTGATGACAACTGGAGCCAGCTTGGCGTGGGAAGCTGCACCTCAAATACCCTGTACACATCCCTAACACCATCCAAGGACTTGCATCTTCGGTGATGCTCTTCATTCATTCATTCATTCACTGCGTGGACCCAGCAAAGCAAGCAGACAAGCAGTACGCATGTATCATGCATGCCTGCCAGCAGCAAGCGTCAAGACATGAAGCGCGCACCAGCAGACGCAGCAGCGCCAGCAGCAAGCGCATGCACAAGCGTGCAAGCAAGCGCTGAAAATGGGCTGTTGCATAAGCTGCAAACACGCATGCAGCCATTGCGCATCACAAGGCAAGCATGCACAAGCGGTACCGGCAATGGACATGCGTGCATGCTGGCGGGTGACACGTCCCACTGACATGAGCACCAGCCACATACTGTGCCCTCCCCCTGCCTGCCCCTGCCATGCCTGATGCCCTGGTGCGCCATCTGTGCTCATGCAGGAGAGCCCCTGCTGCATCCGAATCTCCTGGGAGGTGCGCTGTTCGGAAGGGCCACCTGACGGTCAAGGCTGGTCTGGTATACTTATGCCACGTATCTGTGCTGGGTGCAGCTGCCCTGCAGAGTCCTGGCAGGCTAAGCACGTGCGCTGCGCAAGGACGTGAAGAGGGGGGTGTGGCTACGGCACCTGCCCAAGCACGTTACCAGACGCAGCGCGAGCTCTCCGCGGACGATCCCGGCGTTAAGGTGGAGCCCGTCAAGGCAATGGCTCCCTGCCGAGCAGACACTGTGCAGGGCCCGCCGCGCTTCTGCCCTTCTTGCCTCTCAAGGGCCATGTGGCTGTGGTCCTGTTCCTGGCAGCAGTATGAAGGTGTTTACCTTGCACGTCTGTCTACTCCCTATGCTTACACAACAGCGTTGCAGCACCACACATGTCCACCACCGCGCATCTGCTTTTGCAGAAGCGCCCGCACTGCCTCCACACACCGCTGCCCATTCTGCTTAAGACCCATGCAAGTCTGGCATGCTGCATGGCTGGCAGATGGGGGGAATGGGCCCCAGAGGCCTCTCATGCATGTCTGCGGGCGGCCCTGCCCTGCACACAGACGAACTGCACCTGGCCCCGCCTAACACCGTCCGCGAGCACCCCGCTTGTTCCGAGAGCCTTTCTTGGTTACTACGTCCTGCAGCTGCGCGCGGCCGAAGCTTGCGGTGCTGCGTATGCGCAGTCACGAGTGCTCCTCCGCCTGCGCCGCGCCTGCTCCCAAGCGCGCCCCGGGCATGTGAGTCACCAGAGCATGCACGCCGTCTTGCTTGTGGCACGGCGCTGGGCCTCTGCCTGTGGCAGCGCCTGCACGGACTCGCGAGCTTGCCAGAGGAGCGACAGCACGCAGTGTTGACCATGGTGTAGGGCAGTGTTGGGAGCCGCACTGTCACCAGGCCGACACGGCTTAGGGCCAAAGCACCGCATGGTGAGAGGGCGCACCCTCCCCATCGCCATGGGTAGCCATCTGCGCGTCCTGCAGGGACCTGGTCTGCGCCTCAAGCGGTCCTGCACGTGCGCCACCTATGGTGCTGATGGCGCTGTGCATGCACAGGTCCCTGGAGACCACCACATCCACCATGGCAGTGGCGCGCCCGCGAGCCATCATGCGTAGGGCTGTGGCAGGCAGTGCACTCGCTGTGCCAGGTTTGCTTTGCCAGGGTTGCGACCGCGCATGCAGCGACTGGGAAGTTGCTGCGCCCTGTCGAGACGCTCATGGGCATGCTAGAGCTAACTGGGGCGGGGCGCGCACGCAGGCGGGCCTCCTGCTGGTCAATCCTCGAGGCCATGACCTGAAACTTGACTGCAACATCCCGAGCCAGCGCCGGTGTGAGCTGGCTGGGCCGCGCAGCAGGCGGCCCGGCCGCGCCGCCGGTCGCGAGGTCCTCCTCGGCGCCGCTGCCGCCCAGGCCGCCCGCGGCTCCTGCACGCATGCATACGCGCGGTCAACGGCGCGCGCGCCCTTGTCGGCATCCCTGCAAGCCTCTCGTAGCAGGTTCATCAGCTGGCATGCAAGCGCGTACACTGTCTGGGCCGGCCAGCGGTCAGGCGGGCACGGCGGGGCGCGCACGTCCGTCCCTGGCCGCCCGCGCGTGCAACGCGGAGGCCGCCGGGGCTGCCTGCCCCGGGCGGCGCGTCCGCGGCAGCAGCTGCGCCGGGCGCACGGGCGCCAGCCACGCCTGCCCCGCCTCCGCCGGCTGCGTGGGCGGCACAGCGGCCGCCGCGCGGTGCCGCTTCCGACCGCCCAGCGCGTGCTCCATCTCACCGACACACTCTGCATCTGTCGGCGCATGACTGTCGCCCCACGCGCCGGCGCCGCCCTGCCCAGGCCGCACAGCGGCACGCCGCGCAGGCCGCGCCGCCGCTGCGGCTGCGCCGCTCTGCGCAAACCCTGCCGCCGCCGCGCCGCCCTGCCCCAGCGCCGCTGCGCCGCCCTGCCCGGGCCCCGCCGCCGCCGCGCCGCCCCCCTGCTGGAAGGGGGCTGCCGCTTCCGCAGGCGCCCCAGCCGCTGCGGTGGCCGGGGCTTCGGGCGAACTGGAGAAGTCCGTGCGATTGACGACGGAGCTCTCGTGCGCCAGCTGCCAGACGGCAACCTCCTCGCTGCGCACAGGGTTGCAGTGCCGCGCGTAGTCTGTTGAGCGCTCGGCCAACAGGCACCACGAGTGGAGGCGCAGGCCCGCCACGAACCACGCGCACAGGTGGTCCAGCGCCCGCTGCACGGTGACCGGCGCGCAGCAGGGCGCCCCGCCGGCGGACAGAAAGTCCTGGTGCCGTGGTATGAACACCGCATTCATGAAGGCGGTGACGTGCCCTGGCAGGCAGTTTTGGCGCGGGCGCCGGCAGCGCTGCGCCAGCCAGGCCTCCGCCTCCCTGACCAGTGCCTTGTACCGGTCCTGGTCAGCCCCCCCAATGTCGTACTCTTGTATGCGCGCATAAACCGCTTCAAGCGTATCCCGCTCGGGCCCCTCCGCCAGAGCGTTGGTTATATAGTCTCCGCCCTCCGCGACTCCCATCAAGGCCTGCAGTGCGTCCTCTGGGTCCTGGTTTAGCTCAGCTTCATCCGCGTACGCCGCAGGCTCGCCTGCGCGCCCGTGGCCGGCCCCCCTCACCTTGGGCGCTGTCAGAGCCACGCATACACATGCTCCAAACCTGCTGGGCAGCTCTTGTGCCTCGCACAGAACAGCAGCCCTGGCAGCCCGCCATGTGAACGGCCGCACGCACATCCTCCTGCTGCGTGCAAGTTGCACACGATGCACTGCAAAGGCACACGGCACTGAACGTAGGACCCTAACCTAGCGGCCGTGTCACGGCCCTGCGAGCGCGCCGCAGCAGGCACAGCCGCTGACCGTCTGGGCAGATTCGGTGCGATGCGGCCGCGCACTATTAAACATTTATACAGGCACAGCAGAGTCGGGCGGGGTGGGATGCGCACGCTGGCGGGCTTCCGGCAGCCGTGCGGCGACGCGGTCGCTGCTGGCGACTCGCGGCTGCTCCACCAGCGCACGGTCCGCCGCAGAGCCGGGCGTCTGAGGGGCCCGCACACAGGGGCTCCCACGTTAATAGCAGCGCAGGCGCATGCGGGGCCAGCGTGGGGACTGCGGCGGCGCCCAAATAGACATGCCTCCAAGGGTGTATGTCGATGTTCCATGCAGAGCAGCTGCGCGGCATGACAGCCTGGTGCAGGGTGGCCGGCGCCTGAGCTGCTGGGGACGGGCGCACCTCGGGCACTGGGTCGAGCGTCGTGTCCGCGGGCGCCCCGGGAGCCTGCACACAGCGGCGCCCATGTTAACAGCAGCGCATGCGCAAGCAGGCAAGGGGTCTGCGGTGGCGCCTTAAGCCCCCAAGCGCCAAGCCGCATGCGCCCTTGCGGGCTGGGTGCGTGGCCACAAGGACATGCGGTCAACACCCGGAGGGGCTGGGCATGCGCGCTCAGTGCGCGGGCTAGCCAAACACGTGCCAGATGTGAGGTCGCAGCAGCCCAGTTACCAGCAGCCGTGCCTAGGGCCATCGTGCATGCCGAGCCAAAGCCCGCATGTAAGAGAATGACAAGGTAAGCAACGAGCCAAAAGACCCATGCCCATGAAGTGCTGGCGCCCAGCACACCACGTCCGGCAGCGGCAGCGGCGGCGGCGCCAGCTGCGTGACCGCACGCCCATAAGACACGCCCGTCACACAGCGCACAATAAGTGCCAGGAGACAGGATGGGCAATATCTGCATCCACAGTCCAGGTGCCTAGCCGCAATGCCTAGGGCCGCTGAGCGCGTGACCCCAGGGGCATGCAGCCCATAGCATTCAGGCCTACTGCGGCATGCCCAGGGGCCGAGTGTGTGAGCTGGACCTCGGCCTCGCGCACCTGGGACTGCACTCCATACGCAGCGCCAATGGGGGCCCGCCGCGCCCGCTGCTCTGCGGTCCTTCTGCGCACAGGGCTGTGCGCATCAGCGCAACAGCCTTGCAGTGCTGGTTCATGCAGTGAACAATTGTCCTGCTCACAGGCGCTTCGCCGTTCTCACAGGCAGTCACTGAGTGCAATGAGGACGCCTCCTCAGCGGCTCCGAGGCAGCACTCGAGGCAACGATTGTTGCCTTGAACGTACCGCACGTCGTCCCAGGCAGTGTGGTGGCTTGGTTGCTCGAGTTGCTCGAGGCTGGCTGCGGCCTGCCTGGGTAAGTGCAGGCGTCGCAGTCGGCCATCGCGGGCCCTCCAGGCGAGCGGCAGCGGCTGCGAAAGGCTCTAGGAGCGGCTGCTTGCCAGGCCAGAGTCAAACGCTCTGAAGGCGATGCAAGCCGAGGACGACTGCACAAACTCGGGCCTTCGAGACAAAGATTTTCAAGAGACGGTGTCCTGAAGCGGTGACGCAAGTGAAAGCTGCAACATATTTAAATCAATGACTGTGTAATTATACAACACGGGCCCATTCCATATTGCAAATTGCCACCATCACATGTTAGGCTGCTTGGTGAACGCAGACTTCAGCGCTCGCTGGGCGCACTGCGCCTGATTGACAGGTTAAGGGCACGTCATGCCTGGAAGCTAGCCGAGCCGTGATTACTTGGAGGACGCGAATGGTACAGGGTGCGCCCAAGACCTGCATCCAGCAAGCCATCCTCAACCAGCACCATTTGCAGAGGTGAGGAAAAAGGGTGGGGGGCCGGCTACGCTCCCCCCAGGCTCTGATTATCCACCAAGCGTGATGTGCCTCAACCTGGTGGAGCAGGCCATCCTGTCCCTGCTGGTGCTACCCTGGACAGGGCTAGTCCTCGTGCGGTGATTTAACAACAAGGCTGTAACAACAACAGGAATAGATTGGGGCTAGCTTGACTAGATGGTGAGTAATGCTACCGTACGGCATGCTAGGATGCCATATCCCAGCAAGTAAGGTTTTAACTGGACCGACGTTGTAAACACTCTGTAACGCCACCGGAGTCTCGCCGCATTCCACCGCCTCTAAGGCGAAAACGCTGGGGCCAGGCACGTTACCAGACTGCTAGTCGGCGCGCCAGACAGACCGAAGGGAGAAAGGTCTGGAGCGGGTGCGGCAGCGGCACTCTTTCATACTCGTGTGCTTCAAGGGTGGCCGAAGGGTACAGCGACTGCTGAGGGCTGCCGCTTACATGCTTGCTGGCTGCCCTGCCCTGCACACGTGTACAGACGTGCAGGCCTCCACAGCACAGACATGCACTGTACAACATGCAGTCCTCCATAGTTGGGTTTGAAGATCGGTACTGGGTGAGCACACTTGCTTCAAGTATATCACGATATCCAGAGCGGACGCCGCGGCTCGACTCCATTGAGATTGTATTGAGCTATGAAATGCTTCGTCCCAGAGTTCCTACACCGTCACTACATTGTCATGTTAATAGCTCTTCTGAGCAGGCCCCAATATACCTGATATGGTGCGCTGCAGCGTGGCGCGCAGCAGAACGCCCCAGTTGTCTGCCCAGCAGGGCTTGTGCGCGCACATCAGCACCCGCGGCTCACTATTTTATGCCAAGCTGGATGCCATACTTTGCAATGCTTACTTGCTAATGCATGAGACTGGCCTCTTGAATCTAGCATGATGAGGACATGCTGCATCTGATAACAGGGTAGCCACCGCGCACCACAAGCACCCCTACCAGCAGGGGCGGGTAGCCGTCAGCGTGCAGCTGGCCCTGTTTTTGTACGCCAAAGGTGGTATTTGCATGCGCGACTGGGGGATGGCGCGCTTTGCGGTGTGGGGGACAGACTCGGGTGCATGCATGCTGGAACCTGCCACGGGTTGGGACGTGGCGGAGTATCTCGAAAATACGGCCATCTGGATTGGCGAGGGCGACGAGCCTTGCCGCGCACGCCTCTGCGGGGCGAGCAATGCCAAGGGCTATGTAATCGGCCTTTGACAGGGTTTGGCGCTGTTAAGCCGCCGCTACCCGTGGACTCAGGAGGCAGAGGACGTGGGTCTGACGCAGATTTGCAATCCCGCGACGTCGCAGCGCGGGGTTGCAGCTCTGCGTCAGACCATGGCCTATCCCTCCTGAGTCCATGGGTAGCGGCGGGCCCAGTAGCGCCAAACCGTGGCAAAGGGCCCATACGTACTTTTGAGCGGTGCTTGTCACGCAGCAGTATGCGCTGCCAGGATCGTCGCCCTCCCCAGCCAGATACCCATGTTTTCCAGATAATCAGCCATGTCCCAATCCTTGGCAGTTCCCGGCATGCACTAACCCGAGTCTGGCCCCCACGCCGCAAAGCAGAGTCGTCAATCAGCTGGCCCGCCTCATGTGCTGTCATCAGCAGCATGTGCAGCCAGCAGGCCGGCTCCACTTGCACTGCTTCGCGACCCCAACCTACACAACCCGTGCTCGCGCCTCGCCCGGCGCCTCCTCTTGGTCCACCGGGGCGTGATGCGCAGCGCTCCGAGCGCTGCCCCCGAGAGCGGGCGCCCTCCCTGGCGCACCTGCATGGCCAGCAGCGCGCCCTCCAGCCTCTTGTCACGCGCGGCATCTTCCTTGCACGCAGCCGCCTCGAGCTCGCCTGTTCGCTCGCGGCTGCCCTGCGCGTCACAAGGGCCGTTGGGAGGGCCAGGCATGCACACGCTACAGACCTGCTGGGCAGCTCGCATTCATGGCACAGAGCAGCAAACCTAGCAGCCTCATGTGAACGGCCCATGCAACAACCACCTGATGTGTGTAAAACGCCCATATAGCACTGCAAAGGCACACGGCACTGCATGTAGGACCCCGACCTGGCGGCCATATCACGGCCCAACAAGCGCGCCGCAGCAGTCCCAGCTGCCGAGCGCCGGGCAGCTGGCGTGAGATGCAGCCGCGCACTGCCAAAGACGCAATCAGGAAAGGCCCTTCGCAGCAACAAGCCGGGTGCTCGCGGCGTGTCTTGGGCAGGGCGGGTGCAGTGCAGCGCGGCTATCTAGGGAAGTGAGCTGCGCTAATTTGGGCGCCAAGTGTGGCACATCCTAATTAACAGGTGGCCTGACAGGTGGCCATGTCTTGTGCTACAGGCAGCGATTGCTCTCAAGGATCTGGACGCTCATCACCTTGTAGCCCCCATACTCCCAGTCGTCCTGCTGCAGGCTGCGCGTCTGCTTGAGCACGCGCCCAGTACACACGAAGTTCCAGTGTGCTCACCCAGCGCCATTCTTTAAAGTCAAGTGTGGAGGCCTGCATGTCTGTGTGCAGGGCAGGGCGGGCCGCCAGCAGGCATACGTGAGAGGCCTCAGGGGCCCACCAGCCCCATCTGCCGGCCATGCAGCATGCTAGACTTCTGGTGCACAATGGGCAACTGCCGGCCAGAGCACGTGGCAGCATTCCTGGAGGCGGTGTTGATCCGCACACACCAGGACTCCACGTCCGTCTGCGGGGCGCCCTGCTGCGCGCCGAGCTTTGTGCAGTGGGCGCTGCGCCACCTGCGCGCATGGTTTGTGCGGGCGGGCCGCAGCGACCGGTGGTCTGCATCGGCGGAGTCCTCCACGGACTGCGCGCGTCACTGCAACCCCGTTGATAGCCAGGAGGTGGAGGAGTGGCAGCAGGTGGGAGGAGTGGCAGCGCGCGCACGCAAGCTGTCATGTACCACATGGACTATTTCAGGTTGTCCGCCGCGGCGGCCTTTGTAGCGGCGGCTGGGGCGCCTGTGAGCGCAGAGGACGCCTACCAGCAGGGGCCGTCAGCATGCGAACAGGGACACCCGCACGCTGACGGCGACCCGCCCCTGCTAGTAGGGGTCTGCTGCGCTCACAGGCCCCCCAGCCACCGCTACAAAGGCCGCAGCGGCGGACATCCTGAAAAAGTCAATGTGGTACATGACAGCGCTCGTGTGCGCGCGCTGCCACTCCTCCCACCTGCTGCCGCTCCTCTACCTCGAGACTGTCTAGGGGGTTGCAGCGCCGCGCGCAGTCTGTGGAGGACTCCACCCACAGGAAACCACCCACTGGTCACTGCGGCCCGCCCGCATAAACCATGCGCGCAGGTGGCGCAGCGCCCACTGCACGAGCTCGCCGCACAGCAGGGCGCCCCGCAGAGAGATTTGGATTCCCGGTGCGTGCGGATCAACACCGCCTACATGAACGCTGCCACGTGCTCTGGGCCGGCAGTGGCCCATCGTGCACCGGCAGTGCTGCGCCAGCCAGGCCGCTGCCACCATGACCACCACCTCGTGCCCCTCCCGCCCATCCTCCCAACCCCCGTATCGCTCTAGCCGCGCGCAGACCGCGGCACGGCCCCCCACCTCCTGAGTAACCTCATTCTGAGCGCCGCCCTGAGAGCCGGCGCCCTCCCTGACGCACCTGTTTGGCCAGCGGCGCGTCCTCCAGCCCCTTGTCGCTCGCGGCACCTTCCTTGCACGCAGCCGCCTCACGCTCGCCTGCGCGCCCGCGGCCGCCCTGCGCGTTACCACGGCCATTGAGAGGGCCAAGCATGCAAGTGCGCCTTTCGGCCGGGCAGCTCCCATGCATGACACAGAACAGCAAACCTAGCAGTCCCCGAAAAAAAACCGCAGGCAACAACCACCTGCTGTGTATAATATGCCCATTTTGCACTGCAAAAGCCCCACGGCACTGCATGTAGGACCCCGACCTAGCGGCCATGTCACGGCCCAACAAGCGCGCTGCAACAGGCCCAGCTACCGACCCCTGGGCAGCTGGCGTGAGATGCAGCCGCGCACCGTTGAACATCTCACAGGCAGAGCAGGATCGGGTGGGGCGGGACGCGCATGCAGGCGAGCCTCCGGCAGCCACGCGGCGGCCTGGTCACTGTTGCTGTCTTGCGGCTGCTCCGCCAGCACGCCGTCCGCCGCAGAGCCGGGCGCATAAGGAGCCTGCACACCAAGGCGCCCATGTAAACAACAGCGCATGCGCATGCAGGCCCGGCGCTGGGCCCGCGGTGACGCCTCCGGCCCAGGCGCTCCTGCTCGTTGGGTGCGTGCGCCACAAGAACATGCCGCCAACACTTGCGAGGGGCTGGGCCTGCACACCCAGTACACAAGCGGCATGTGCCAGCCAAGCACATGCCCAACAGGTGGTCACGGCAGCCCGGGCAACAAGCGGCGGCGCATGGGGCCACCCCGCATGCCAAACCCAAAGCCAGCAGGTCAGACGATGACAAGGTGGAGCAGCAAGCCAAAAGACCCATGCCCATTTAGTGCTGGCGCCCTGCGCATCTCATGCGGCGGCGCCGGCGGCGACGGCGGCAGCGGCGAGCCACCACCGCGCTGCCAGAGCAGAGCAGGGGTGACGCAGGGCGGCCGCGGGCGCGCAGGCAAGCTCAAGGCGGCGGCAATGATAGAGGGCGCGCTCGACGAGTGGCTGGACGATGCGCTGCTGGCCCGCGCCCTCCCCGACGCCCGGCGCGGCCCGCAGCGCATCGTCGTGCCCTCGTCGAGCGCGTCCTCTTCCATTGCCGCCGCCTTGAGCTCGCCTGCGCGCTCGCGGCCGCCCCGCGTCATCATGGGCGCTGCCAGAGCAGAGCATGCACATGCTCCTGACCTGCTGGTCAGCTCTCATGCATGGCACAGAACAGCAACCCTGGCAGCCCAATATGTGAACTGCGCATGCAACAACCACCTGCTGCATGCTAGCTGCACACTTTGCACTGCAAAGGCACATGGCACTGCCGTTTCCAAGGTGGTGAGTAGGTAGTCAAGGTCCTTGAGAGCAAGTGCTGCATGTTAGCACAAGACATGGCCACAAGGCAGGTCAAAACAGAAACATGATGTGCCACCAAGTGTGGCATCAAGACAGGCGCAAAGTGTGCTTGAAGTTACCGCAGTTTCCCTAGATTTTAGCGCCAAACAGCACCCCGCACAAAGTACGTCCTAGGGCTGCGCGCGGCCGACGCTTGCGGTTTGCTGCATATGCGCAGTTAGGCGTGCTCCTCCGCCTTTGCCATGCCTGCGGCCAAGCGCGCCCCGGGCACGTGAGCCACCAGAGGATGCATGCCGTCTTGATGTGGCACGGCGCTGGGCCTCTGCCTGTGGCAGCGCCTGGCGCACTCGCGAGCTTGCCAGAGGAGCGCGAGCACGCAGCCTCAACGCTGGCGTATGGCAATGCTGGGAGCCGCGCTCTCACCGGGCTGACACGGCCCAGGGCCAAAGCACTGTGTTGTGAGAGGGCGCACCCTCCCGGTTGCCATGAGTGGCCAGCTGCGCGTCCTGCCGGGACTTGGTCTGCGCCTCGAGCGCCCCTGCACGCGCGCCACCTCTGGTGCCGGCGCCGCAATGCATGCACAGGTCCCTGAAGACCACCACATCCACCACGGCAGTGGCGCGCCCGCGAGCTGTCATGCGCAGGGCTGGGCAGGCAGTGTGCTCGCTGTGTCAGGATCGCTTTGCCAGGCAAGCGTCTCGCAGCAGGCTCATCAGCAGGCATGCAGGCGCGGCACCCGCGCTCTGCGCGCAGTGCCTGAGCAGGCCGGCGGCCAGGCGTGCAGGGCAGGGCGCGCACCGCCGTCCCCGGCCGCCCGCATGCGCGACGCGCCGGCCGCCGCGGCAGCCTGCCCCCGGCGGCGCGCCCGCGGTGGCGGCTGCGCCGGGTGCATGGGCTCCGGCGCCGGCCGTGCCTGGCCCGCCTCCGCCTGCTGCGGTGGCGGCACTGCGGCCTCCGCGGGCCGCCCCCGACCGCCCAGCTCGGCCTCCATCTCTGCAAGAGATTGCATATACTCTGCATCCGTCACGACGTCGCCGGCGCCGCTCTGCCGGCGCCCCGCCGCGCCGCCCTGTCCCTGCCCCGCCGCGCCGCCCTGTCCCTGCCCCGCCGCGCCGCCCTGCCCGGGCCCCGCCGCCGCCCTGCGCCGCCCCCCTGCTCCCGCAGCTGCCCCAGCCGCTGCGGTGGTCGGCGCGGCGGGCGGCATGAAGATGTCCATGCCAGTGACAACAGAGTGCTCATACGCCATCTGCCAGACCATGACCTCCTGGCTGAGCACAGGGTTGCAGCACTGCACAGAGGACTCTGCCAGCAGGGCCCACGGCTTGGTGCGGCCCGCCCCCTTGAACCACACCATCAGGCGGCTCAGCGCCCGCTCCACAGTGCGCGGCGCGCAGCAGTGCGCCCCGCTGGCGGACCTGGCGTCCTGGTGTCCTGGTACAAACACGGCCTCCATGAACGCGGTAACATGCCCTGGCAGGCAGTCCTGGCGCGTGCGCTGGCAGCACTGCGCCAGCCAGGCCTCCGCCTCCCGGATGAATGCCCTCCCAGGGCCATACTGCTCAATCCGCGCATAAGCGGCGGCGAGCCCAGCGCGGTACTCCTGGGACTCCTCGCCCCGAGCGTCGCACCGAGAGCCTGCGCCCTCCATGCCGCCCGGCATGGCCGGCGGCGCGCCCTCCGGCCCCTGGCCGAGCGCGGCTTCAGCCGCGCACGCCGCCACAGGCTCGCCTGCGCGCCCGCGGCCGCCCCGCGTCACCACAGGCGCTGCCACAACCAAGCATGCATGTGCGCCAGACGTGTGCCAGACCTGCTGGGCAGCTCTTATGCACGGCACAGAGCAGCCGCCCTGGCAGCCCATTATGCAAACGGCCGCATGCAACCACCATTTTGCACTGGAAAGGCACACGGCAATGCATGCAGGACCCTGACCTAAAGGCCGTGTCACAGGCCCGAAAGCGTGCCGCAGAGGCACAGCCGCTGGCCCCCAGGCAGCCAGCGCGGCATGCGGCCGCGCACTACTATTCATTCTTACAGGCACAGCGGGGTCGGGCGGCGTGGGACGCGCACGCTGGCGAGCTTCCGGCAGCCGTGCGGCGGCCCTGCCGCAGTTGGCAGCTCGCGGCTGCTCCCCCAGCGCGCCGTCTGCTGCAGAGCCGGGCGCCTGAGGAGCCCGCACACAGGGGCGCCCATGTTTGACAGCAGCGCATGCGCGTGCAGGCCCGGCGTGGGGCCGACGGCGGCTCCGTGTGGACATGCGCTCATGGGCACATGTTCGTACAAGGCAGAGCAGCTGCGCGGCATGACAGCCTGGAGCAGAGGCAGGCGCGTGAGTGCTGGGGGGCCGCACCTCAGGCACTGGGTCGAGCGTTGTGTCCGCGGGCGCCCCAGGAGCCTGCATACAGCGGCGCCCATGTTAGTAGCAGCGCGTGCGCAAGCTGGGCCGCCGCAGGGTCCGTGGCGGCGCATCAAGCCCGGGGCGCCAAGCCGCAGCGCCCATGCCTGTCGGGTGCATGCGCTACAAGCACACGCGGCCATCACCTGGAGGTGCTGGGCCTGCACCTAGTGCACGAGCGGCACATGCCAGCCAGATATATACCAGGCGGGAGGTCGCAGCGGCCAGGGCACCTGCCGCGGCGCCTGGGGGCATCTTGCATGCCGAGCCAAAGCCGGCAGGTGAGATGATGAAAAGGTGAAGCAGCGAGCAAAGAGACCCATGCCCATGAAGTGCTGGCGCCCCGCACACCTCGTCCGGCGGCGGTGGCGGCGGCGGCAGCGCTAGCTGCGTGGCCGCATCCTCACAAAAACAAGCCAATCACACAGCGCACGCCTACTGACTGTTGAGGGGATGCGCGACATCTGTAACACAGTCCAGGTGCCTAGCCGCAGCGCCCAGGGCGGCTGGGTGCGTGACTTCCAGGGCATAAAAAGCACAGCTTTCAGGCGTGCAGCTCCAGGCTGCACGCCCAGGGGCCGAGTGTGTGAGCTGGACCTCGGCCTCGCGCACCTTGAAGTGCGCTCCCATCATGGCATCACTGGGAGCCCGCTGCGCCCGCTGCTCCGCGGTCCTGCTGCGCAGCAGGCTGTGTGCATCAGCGCAACAGCCTTGCAGTGCTTGCTTCACTGCATCACGTCACCGTCATTCACCGTCATTCAAGTAGGCACAACAAACGACGACGACTCCTCCTCAGAGGCGTGAGGCGAGGCAACAACAAAGGCAACAAGTGACTTGTGTTGCAGCCTTGGACGCACCGCCTGACGTCGTTCCGGGCATCATGCTGACGGTTGAGGCTGTCTGCGGCCTCCCTGGCTGAGGGAAGCCTGGACTCTGCCATCGCGGGCCTCCAGGCGGTTGGCAGCCGGGAGGCGGCTGCTCGGCCAGGCCAAGGCCAAACGCTTCAAAGGCGATGCCTTTCGATGACAATCACGCAGACTTGGGCCTCCGAGAGAGGGGTGTTCAACAGCACGTCTGTATTCTGAAGCAACGCAAATAACAAGCTGCAACTCAAAAACCAGAGCTTATGTTAATATGGCAGCATGCCCGAGGGCGTGCTTTGAATTCGAAGAAGGGCTGTTGCAGCTCGGCCAGCTCTTGAAAAAGAGTGAACCAGGACGCCCTCGGCGCCCGCAGCCGGCAGCCATGGTGCTGCCCGTCATCCTGCTGCTGGGCGCGGGCGCGGCGCTGGAGATCAGCCGGCGCGTCGGCGCCGGCGAGCGCGCCGCACCCGGGGACACGCCCGGCGCGGCCGCGCAGGCCGCGCGCGAGGCGCGGCTGGCGGCCGCGCTGGCCGCGCTGCAGGCTGACCTGGCTGCGGAGCGCGAGGCGCACGCTGTGGATGCCGAGCGCGCAGCGGGCGTTGCGGACAAGTGCGGCTCGCTGGAGACGCAGCTGGCCGCCGCGCTGGCCGCGCTGCAGGCTGAACTGGCTACGGAGCGCGCGGTGCACGCTGCGGATGCCGAGCGTGCGGCGAGCGTCGCGGGCAAGTGCGGCTCGCTGGAGGCGCAGGTCGGCGCGCTGCGCGCGCGCACGGAGGAGCTGGCGACCAGCGCGGACGCGCTGCTCGCGGAGCGCGGCGGCCTGCGCGAGCAGGTGCGCACGCGCTCGCGCTGCCAGGCCTGTGCGATCTGCCAGCCTTCTTTGCCTGGCACATCGAGCTCGCAACAGCTGCCCAATCGCTGCTCACAGATTGCAGGTGGTGCCCATGTGAGATGTTGCCACGGCAAGCACCCACGGTCAAGGTCGACACCCGCTTTTTATGGCGGCGGGCGCTCTGAAGGCGCTGCGGAGCAGCAGCGCATCACAGTGCTCTGTCTCCAGATGCGTTGACGGCGCGGCATGGTGTGCGGGCAGGTGCGCGCGGCGGACGCGGCACTCGCGGGCCTGCGCGGCCAGATCGCAGCCGCCTTTGAGCAGCTCAGCGCGGGCGGCCTGACGCCGGCCGGCCTGCTGGCGCGCCTGCGCGGCCTGGGCGTCGAAGTGCGCTGCTCGCCGGAGCAGCTCGTGGTCGCGCTGCGCGGCAGCCTGGCGCCCGGGTGCGCGGCAGTGGCGTAAGCCTCCGCCTGCTCAGCCAGTTGCGTGCGTGCTCTTGGGGCGCCTTGCCACACGTGTGCGACTAGTAATGCAGTCGGCGCCGTATCAAGTCGATCGGCTGGCAGCTTGACCTGCAGCGCCAGGCGCGGCTGCCAACAAACGTGTCTGCATTCGCCCTTCCCGGCTGCCCAGCCAGGGGCCGGCGTGCGCAAAGGACCGTCCGGTCTGTGCAGCATCGCCGCCGGCCGCCCTGCATCCCAGGATCGCTGGGGCGCGAGGCGCCCGGTCTGCGCGCCGCGCAGGGCGGGCGGGTGGCCCGCGGACGACCTGCGGCACCAGCTGCGGCTGATCGCAGAGACGCCCGAGCGGCTGGCGCGCATGCTGGGCGCGCCGCCCGCGCCGCCGCCGCCGGACGCGGCGGCCGCCGGTGCGCCGTATGCGTCGGCGCGCAACACGCCGCGCGCGCGCCCCGAGCCGCGATTCCTGGGCGACGCGGGCGTGCCGGCGCTCGGGCATGTGCTCGTGACGCCGCGCGGCGCGCCGGCGCCCGCTGGCGGCAACAAGGAGAACAAGGCGCGCTGCACTGCGCTGCTTTCCATCATCGCATTGCTTGCTGTGTGCAATCAATGTATATCAGTCCGTCTCAGTCGAGCGCGAGCAGGCAACCCCGCTCACGCCGCGCGCGGCGCCGCCGTCTGGCAGCAACAGGGCTGGCAGCAAGGCCCAGCGAGGACGCGCCGCGCAAGGCTTGCAGATGTGTGCGTACCGGCACCTGTCCAAAGCGTCTGCCACGCCTGGGCGCCGGAGACTTCCTGCACCGCACTGTAACACGCTGTTGGTGATGTGACCCGCGTCACAGTGCTACATGGCAAGGGCCTCGGCTGCGGCCACACCTGACGGCTGCGCACGCAGGGCCCCGAGACGCTCACTGCGCCGGTCGCCGCCCCGGCCGCCGCGCCAGCGGCGCGGCCGCCCGCACGCAAGCCCGCCGAGCGCACGCCCGAGGCGCTCCAGGTCGTGCAGATGCAGGCTCCCGCCGCCGCCAGCACCGGCGCCCTGGTCTTCACCCAGAAGGCGCGGGCGCTTTTGCAGCGCCTCGGCGTGTACCTGCAACCAGTGTCTGCGCGGCACCGACTGACCTTTCCACTGAAGTTGCATCCAGTGTGCGCTCGCCAAGGCCACAGGCGCTAGCACATGCTCGAATGTATGGAGGGCCTGCTCAGCAAGCGCGCGCTCGTGACTGCCATCCGTGGGGGGTCAGCGTGCGCAAGCTGCGCCCTGCCTGCCGCGACGAGCGCGGGCCTGGAGGACAGGCAAAACCTGGGCCGGCATGAGTTCGGGCGCGCTGCGCCGCGGCCGCGCAGGCCACGGCCAAGCGGCCGCCCGCGGTCCCGCGCCTCAGCCTGGACATGGAGGGCCTGGGCCGGGGCGCGGCGCGGGGCGCGGCGCTGCTGCCGCCGCGCGGCGTCCTGGCAGACACGGCCGCTGACGACCTGGCCGCTGGGCCGCAGCTCAGGCTGACCTAGCCTCTCTCACCCAGGGAACAATGCGCAGCGCACTGTCAGGCGGGATGGGGAGCACCCGCAGGGACAAGCGCTGGAGCGTGAGCGGTCTGCTGCGGCGTGGGTGGCACGCGCCGCTGCTGCGGCGCGCGCCGCTGTTGAGGCCCTCCGGGGTGCAGCCGCAGGCAGGCCCTGAGCAACGTGGCAGGGCGGCGAGCCGCGCACGCTGGCGGCGTCATGCGGGGTTGTGGCAGGGGTTGTGCTGCTCGAAACTCCGGCAGCTCATTGCTGATATTGCCAGGTTGCAGACTCCTGTGCACGCTGGTGTACTGGGCCACCATGAGCAAAATCATTACATGATTTTGACGCAGGCTGTCCAGCCAGTTGCCACAAACAGGGTGCAGCTTAAGCACGGTTGATCGTGCTGCGGGTCTCAGTGTTGGCAAGCTGCGCGGCAAGGTGCTTGAGCGCTACCTACAAACATAGTGCAAGCGTGGGCGCAGTTGTTTCCGCTGACACGCGCATGCATGGCTGGTACAGCCTCCGCAGTTTGTAGGTTAGTAGTAGTTGACGCTGTGGGAGGTGTTCATACGAAGTGCAACACGTTGCGATCGGGCAGTTCCTCGCAGACACTGTTTGCATGCATTGCGGTCATTGCAGCGCTGGTTATGTCCAGCGAGGTACAAACATGCGTTGCCACTTCCTGCATCAAAGCACCCGCTACCTCTAACCCCCCAAGTTAAACGGTTTCGAGGCTACCAATTTGTTGCGAGTTCTGTGCAGCACCGATGGGCAGCGCCGGGCGTCGCTGCCATGCACATGCAGGCCGCCCTACGCAGCAGCAGCAGCACTTGGCTCGGCACTGACCGTGCTCTCCTCCGGGAAGGCGATGCCAAACACGTCTTCGTACGTGGTGCAGAAGTGCACGCTTAGGCCCTCCTTCACGTCCTCTGCCGCGCCAGGGTCGAGGGTTAGGCTGATGAGGGTTAGCACCAGGCGCAGCGCGGCGCGCTCGCTGCGGCTCCTTGCGGCACAAAGCTGCTCAGCGCACGCGCCGGCGGGGCTGCTCAGCGCATGCGCCGGCTTGGCAGGCGCCTCAGCGGGGCGCGCAGTGAGCGACCCTCAAGCTGAGGACACCATCCGATGCGCATCTCACACGTAAACCATTGCCAGAAGGCGCCATTGCCCAATCACTTGTTTGGGGTGCAGTCCAGTCCAGGAGGCCCTCTGCTTCTCAAACCACTAAATTATACAGCGCTCAAATCACCACCACCAAACGGTTCCTGTTCCCGGTGGCTGGACACCGCCGCCGCAGGCAGCCCGGCAGCATGCGCGCGCGCCGGACAGCTCCTCGTAGTCGGCGCGGTTGGCCTCCGGGAAGAGGATGGTGGTGACGCCCGCGCGGCGCGCGGCCAGCGCCTTCTCCTTCACGCCGCCGATCGGCAGGATGCGCCCGGTCAGCGTCACCTCGCCTGCGCGCCCCGCCCCGCGCGCTCGGCCGACCGCCCGGCCGCGCCCCGGGCACAGCCGCACGCCGGCGCGCTGTAGCAGCGCACCGCGCGCGCCCGGCTGCCGTCGGGCAGGCATTGTGCTGAGCGTGCGCCCTTGCGCGGCGTCCGTCTTCAGCTCTCCACATTACGCTGAAACCCTCCCGACTGAGCCTGGGACGGCCACGCATGCGAGAGCCCCTCAACCCCAGCCCCTTACGGTGCCGCGCGCACCCGTCATCGCCAGGTCGGGCAGCACGGGCCGGTCCAGCGCAAGCGACAGCAGCGCGGTGATGATCGTGCAGCCCGCGCTCGGGCCGTCCTTGGGCGTCGCGCCGGCCGGCACGTGCACGTGCAGCGCCGCCTCGGCGAAGAAGCGGTTGTGAGGGTCGCGCGCGGCCAGGAAGTGCCGCGCGAACGTGTGCGCGATCTTCGCGCTCTCCTTCATCACGTCGCCCAGCTGGCCTGGCGCGCGGAACGGCCCGCTCATGAGCCTACACAACGGCCGGTGCGCAGCGCCGCCGCCCCGCATCTCCAGATGGCACTCCGCGCCTGCCGTATCAATTATTGCATTTCTGCTGAGCATGTCTCTGCACGTCAAGGGCGTCCGCATGCCACAAAGTACAAGACTAATGTGTCAAGCAGCAATGCTGGCACACCACAGCTTGAAGATGCTGTTAAGAAAGTGCACAAGCTCACTAGCCAGCTTAGATTGATAGACTGCATGCGCACAAGAGCGGAAGCAGCGGGCGAAGCCCTCCTGCAGCAGGAGGGTTGCTAAACAAACTCAAACATCAGCCCGCCTCGCGCTGAATGTGCTGGGGCAGCAGGCTGACACGCCCCGCTCCGCGCACCCGTGGTGGTCATCGCGGCCTTGCCCTCGCCGCGCTCCACGCACGCGGCCTCGATGTACAGAGAATTCCCGCCCATCGCCGTCCTGCCGCGCCCGTCAGGCCCTTTCATGCCCTATGGCGCGCTGGCAACGCCTCACGCAGGCCGCCTTGCAGACTCTGCAGCGCGTTCGTCACTGTGCGGGCCCATGCTGCCACGCTCCCGCGGCGCATACTTGCAGCCTGTTGGTACAGGGAGCTGCCGGCAGGGCCGGGCTTCAAAGCGAAACCGCACAAATGGCCGCAACATCGCCGTGCTCTGCGGTTGCGGCGGCGCGCTGGGGGCGGGCGGGAGCGCGCCAGGCAAGGCCCATGACGACGCCGGCAGGCGTGCGGTCGTAGATGCGGTCGCTGGAGAACGGCGGCTGGCCGACAAAGTCCTTCAGCTCCGCGTCATCAATGACCACCTCCTCGCCCGCGCCCTCTACCTGCCCGGGCGCGCCAGACCCACCGTCTGTGATATGCAAGGCTTCATGGCGCACAGGGCCAGTTGCTGCCTCGCTGCCCGCACCACCCAAGTCAGTAAAGCGGAGTGCGCCTGCGCCCAACGTCCTCAAAATTTCTGCGTTCACACAGTCCTTGGAGTCTCTGCACTCACGCAGCCCCGGCCTGCATGGTGCGCTCGTCGGTTGACCTGTCGCCCGGCAAAGCAGCGCCCCCAGTGCCTCCAGATGTGCTGCACCCGTCCGTGGTCTGGACGGCAGCTCAGCCAGGCAGGCGCCTCGGCGCGGTTCCTTGAAGTGCAGGGGTGCAGACGGAAGGACGTGCAGACCTGGTGGTCCGGCGCAGGCTCGGGCGCGGGGTCGACGGTCACGTCTGCCGGCGGGAGCGCGTCGCTCGCGCCGGCCTCGCCGCTGGGTGCTTCCGCGCTCGCTGCCCCGCCCTCCGCCGCTGACGAGGCTGGTGCGCCGCTCGACGTCCCCTGCTCCTCCGCGGCCGCGCTCGCGCCCGCGCTGCTCGCCGCCGCCCCCGCGCCGGGTGACGCCAGGGAGGCTGCAGAGGCCGCTGGCGCGGGCGGCTCCAGGGGCAGCGCGTCGCCTGGCGCCACCTGGTCCCAACGCGCACGTGGCGGCTGAGCCCGCGCATGGCGGCGCCCGGCCAGCCGCGCAGCTGGCCCACAGCCGCGCACGGCCACTGCAGCTCTCCGGCATTCCCAGCTGGGCAGCGTCGCTGGCCTCACAGCCGGCCTGCCCCTTGCCACTCCACCGCTGCAAGCTGTGCGGCGCGCAACCCGGCTCTGCAGCCTGTGGATGCGGTGCGAGCGGGCCGGGTAGCGCTGATCAATGCAGGCTGAAGCATCTGCAGGCTGAGGCACCTGCAGGCCGGAGCGGGGCTTGCATCGGAGCGCCGGGAGGGCGGCACCTTGGCGGACGCGCCGCGCTTGACCAGGCGCAGCGCGACCTTGCGGTAGATCTTCTCCAGCTGCTTCTTCAGCGCGCGCACGCCGGCCTCGCGGCAGTACTCCCCGATCAGCGTGCCGAGCGCCGCGTCGGTGATGCGCGCCGCGCCTGCACCCAGAGCCCGCGCGCGTTGCAGGGCAGCGCGATACGGCCCGGGGCAGCCAGGCGAGTACATTAAATCAGACAGATCCGCGCCTGGGGCAACGCGCAAACCTACCTGACACCTTCGCACCTTGGCTCAGCCTGGCGTGGCAGCGCTGCGGCGCCCGCCGCTCGGGCCGGCCTGAAGTGCAGGGTCTGCCAGGGCGCGCGTGGATGCAACCACGAGCAGGGTCTGCCAGGGCGCGCGGGTGTGGACCCCACGAGGGTGGGGCAGGGTCTGCCAGGGTGTACGGAGCTGCAGCCCTGCGAGGCGTACCTGCGGGCACGCCGGTGTCGCGGTGCGCCTGCGGCTCCAGGTACTGCCGCGCGATCTGCACCTTCTCCTGCGCGATATAGCCCGGGATGCGCAGCACCTCCATGCGGTCCAGCAGCGGCCCCGGGATGGTGTCCAGCACGCTGCGCGCTCGCCCTCCCCGCGTCTCAGCGCCCGCCGCCTGGCCGGGGGGCGCAGCGCCCGGGCGGGCGCCGGCGCCGCGCGCGAGCTTGCGCGCGCCGCGCGGCCCACCACAGGCTCAGGACCGGGGCGCGGCTGCAGGGCCGGTGCCAGATCAACGTCTTACAAGATCCGCATCATGCTGCAACTGCTGCAGCGCCGCCGCGCACGCGCATCGCCGTGCATCCGCACTGCATGGCGTGGGTCTTGGAGAAGTGCCGCGGGGGGAGTGGCGCGCACTTGGCGGTGCACATGAAGAGGACGCGGGAGAGGTCGACGGGCACGTCCAGGTAGTGGTCCAAGAAGCTCGCGTTCTGCTCCGGGTCCAGCAGCTCCAGCAGCGCGCTGGCCGGGTCGCCCGAGTGGCCTGCGCGCGCGCGCACGCGCGTGAGCAAAAGACGAAGCCCTGCCATACGGAGGGGAGGCAGCAGCAGCGCGCTCCGCCGCCTGGCACCTGCCCAACTGCGCCCGACGGAGGTCTGTCCATGTGCCTCACCTGCAGACTCTTATTATCACCGGCGCATTCGCTGCAAAGTGATTGCATGCCCAATTCATGCTCAACAGCTACACACAGCTACACACAACAACCTTTAGGCTCCCTGCCGCCGCCCCTGTCACCACTGGAGCAAAAGCCGCGCACGACGGCGCCACTCTGGCGGGAGCGAGGGCCCCGCGCGAGCTTGCAAGGTGCCGGGTGGCACGACCGGCGCACCGCGGCCGAGCTTGTCGATCTCGTCGATGAGCACGAGCGGGTTGCTGGTGCCCGTCAGCTTCAGGCACTGAACCATCTTGCCCGGCATGGCGCCCACGTACGTGCGCCGGTGGCCTGCGGCCGGCCGCCGCCGCCCCACCTGCTCAGCTTCCCTTCTCCAACACCCACCTCCCAGCAAAAACTTGACTACTCTTCATCAGATGTCAAGGTGACACACCCTGCCCAACCTAGCGACGAACCATGCGGGTCACAGACAGAATGTTCATGCGCGGTCAGTGAGCCAGCATGCTGGCGCGCCGCGCGCGCGCAGCCGGGCTCGCACCCTTGATCTCTGCGACGTCGCTGAGGCCGCCGACGCTGAAGCGGTAGTACTTGCGGTTGAGCGCGCGCGCGATGGAGCGCCCCACGCTCGTCTTGCCCACGCCCGGCGGCCCGACCAGGCACAGGATCTTGCCGTGCGTGGTGCCGCGCAGGCGCCCCACCGCGATGAACTCCAGGATGCGCTCCTTCACCTCCTTGAGCCCATAGTGGTCCTCGTCTAGCACCTGTGCCGGGCAGGGCTACGGTTATGCCATTTGGAGACGCGCTTGCTCGCGCTCCTGCTCGCCGTCACGCTGCTGCTCTGCCAGCGCGACAATCGCGCCCCGGGACCCTCCGAAACCCCCGGGGACATGCCGCCGGCGCGCGGTCCACATCCAGGCGCTCCACGCCCTGTTGGCCCAGGGGCAGCCGCTCACTCGCACCCTCCGACACCCTTACAAAGCCCTCCCAAACCCCCGCACCGTCTGCGCGTGGTCCACGTCCAGGCGCTCCACGCTCTGCTGGCCCCAGGGCAGCTGCGTGAGCCAGTCCAGGTAGTTGCGCGTGACGTTGAACTCGGACGACGCCTGCTCCAGCCCGGCCAGCTTGGACAGCTCCTCCTCCATCACTTTCAGCGCCTCCTCCGGCGCCGCCGCCGCAAACTTGTCCATGCGCGCGCGGAACCTGCCGGCCGGGATTAAGCTTACGGTGCAGCACAGAACCTACTGGCCGGTACAGGGCTTGGGGGAGCGCGCGGAGCCGGCCGGTCGCGCCCCTGGGCGCCGGCGCGGCCGCGCAGCCCGCGCCTGCGATGATCGGACGGGACGGCGGCGCGCCCGCACTGGGCTGCAAGCGGCGCGCTTGGCCTGCATCTGTTCCTACATACTCCTAAATTTGGGTGTCTCACTGCGGCATGCTCGCCCAGGCATGCCAAGCAAGCGCAGACCAGGAAAGACATGGGCAACGGTGCGGTCCATCTGGCGCGGGCGCGCGCCGCTGCACGAGCGCGCTCTTGTCGTCCTTCTCCAGGCCCAGCTCCTTCTTGATGCTGCGCAGCTGCTCGGTGAGGAAGTAGCGCCGCTGGTCCTTGCTGATCTTCTCCTCCACGCGCTTCCCGATCTCGCCCTGCAGCTTGCACAGCTCGATCTCCTTCTTCAGCAGCAGCAGCGTGGCCTCCGCCCTGCGCGCGCGCGCGCGCCGGCCGCGCCTCAGCCCCCGCGCGCGCGCCTCAGCTCCCGCCCGCGGCCGCAGCGCCCGCCGCCGCCGCCGCCAGCGGTTCTACGCACACTGTCAAACGCTCGTGCTGCACTTCCGCGCCTACAGCTGAGCTACTCGCGGGTGTGTCACTGAGCCGCCTGTGGCGCGTTGCGACCTCTGCGCGCTCTGCCAACGGCGGGCCCTGAGCGGGGCCTCGGCAGGCCCGGGCGGCGGGGGCGGGGGCCGCGGGGCCGGGCGGCGGGGGCGCGCGCCGCGCGGGCACGCTGAGCTCCTCCAGCACCTCCTGCAGCGCCGCGTCGGCGCCGCTGCTCATGCTGGCGCCCACGTCCGCCAGGTGCGCCAGGTCCTGGAAGTTGGTGCTGCTAGACGCAAAGCTGCGCGCGCCGCGCCGTGTCAGCCGCGCGCCTGCCTGCAGCCGCGCGCCTGCTGGACGCCCTGGCCGACGCGCCGCCCAGGCCGCGTCCCCCGAACGCACCCCGAACCTGACCATGCAGGTCAAGCCGCAGGGTCATCCCGGCCACGCATCGCATGCACCGGGCCGGATGCGCCTCGGCAGCAGCGGCGGGGCCGCGGGCGCGCCGCGCGCGCGCCTGCGCAGCTGCTCGTTGTAGATGGGGTGCATGTGCAGCAGCTCCTTGAGCGTGGAGATGATCTCCATGGTGATCGCGCGCGCCTCCTCCGAGCCCGCATCGTACGGCGCGTCGCGCAGGTGCTCCACCGCCACGCGCAGCGGGTCCTGCGCGCCGGGCGGCGGGCGGCGACGTCCTTACATTCCTTGCTTTCTCGGCATGCCCAAACCATTGCGCTGATCGAAGTTGGAAAAGCACTTTCTGCCCATGCTGCAATAAGGCGCCCACGCCTGTTATCTTCATTTTTTTAAAGGAAAAAAAAATAACTGTTCAAGAAACAACAACAAAAAGCAGCATCAAGACTGCTGCACAGCGCGACGCGATATCGCGCATCCCCAACAGCGCTGGCGGGCGGCGGGGCCGGCGCACCGCGCCGGCGGTGCGCGTGCGCCGCAGCCGCCGGTGGCCCTGCAGCAGCAGCTGCGCGCCGAACTCGGTCTCCGCCATCATCTCCACCTGGCAGAAGGTGCCGACCTCGTACAGGCCGGCCGCGGGGTCCTCCGCCGCCGCCGCCGCCGCCGCCGGCCCCGCGCCGGCCTCCGCGCCCGCGCTGGCCTCCGCGGCCGCGCCGTCCGGTGGCGCCGCTGGTGCGGCCGCCGGCGCCGCGCCGACTGCCTCGCTGGCGCCCGGCGCGGCGTCCACCGCCGGCGCGGCACGCCGCAGGAAGGTGCCGACGTACGCCTGGGCCCTGCGGCGGCGCGCGCGCGCTGAGCGGGGCGGCACCGAAGCCGGGGGGCTGGCGAGCGCAGCCCGTGTGCTGCTGTGTGCTGCCCGCAGCGCGACGGGAGCGCCGAACTGCGGCGACCTGCCAGGTGCGACGGACTCTGGCCGACGCGGCCTTGCTACAAGGCGCTTTGCAGAGCACAGGCGCGTGCAGGCAGCGGCGGCAGGTGCAAGCCGGGCTGAGCACAAGGGCACAGCGTGCTCCGCTCCGCCGCAGCCGGCTGTGGTGAGGCAACGGGGCGCGGCGCGCATGGCAGGGTGGAGGCGCGCCCGCCGCGCTGCAGGTCGACAATCTCGGCTATCAGCTTCTTGTCGGTGACGGTAACCGGCAGGCGGTTGCCGGCCGGGAACAGCGGCCGGCGCGGCAGCGGCACCGCCAGCACCTGCCGCGCGTCGCGGCGCTCTCAGGCACTCTCAGGCGCTCTCAGGCGCTCTCAGGCGCTCTCAGGCTGGGGCTCGCTCTCAGGCTGGGGCTCGCTCTCAGGCTGGGACTCGCTCACAGGATGCTAGCACGCGCCACACCGCCACAGCGGCTGACTGTGCAGCGGGAGCCACGGGCAGCGCGGCGCGCACCTCCCGCCAGACGCTCTCCGGGGAGGCGGGGACGAGCGCGTCGCTGGCCGCCTCCTTGCCTTTGTCCGGCTTGGCCTTGCCGCGCAGCGCGCTGCGCCGGCGAACAACACAGCGTCACGGCTGCCGCCTGCCAGGTTGCGTGTGCTGTCTGCGCCAGGAAGAGGCTCTGCAGCCTTGCTGGCAACGGCCGTGCGGCGTGGCGCACTTGAGGAAGAGGCCCTTGATGCTGGACTCGCCCGCGCCGCCGTTGTCCGCATAGCGCCGCACGGAGCCCGGCGACAAGCACTCAGGCCGCACGCTCGCCCACCGGCGCAGGTGCGCCGCGCTCAACGCTCTCCTAAAAGCCAACATGCCCGGCGTGCGCAGCCACCATGCTCCTCGGCGCTGCTGTGCGGCTGCTGCTGTGACAAGGCAGGGAAGGTCCTCGAAGCCAATTGCATTAGCTCATCAGAGTTAGGAGAGACGCAGCAAGTAGGGTAGCGCACAGGCAGCAACGTTACAAAGGGCCCTGCCTGTCTCTGTTACCACCCTAGCATTGCTTCCTATACCATCCGGTGTCCATGGAAAAACAGGACAAGCCAGCCGCATGTACATGCACATACACACACTTCAATTCTAAGGGTACATGACCTTATGCGCTCAGCGCGAGCACGCAGCCCGAGCAAGGGCCTAGCGAACGGTGTTCATGCCATGGCGCTGGCGCCGCCTGTTGCAGCAAGGCTCGCTCCCAAAGTCGGGCAAACGCAGCCAAGGCATAGCGGTACAGGCATAGTGGTACACGGACAGGCATATATGAGGGACAGGTGTCCCGGCAGGGGCCTCACAGCGCGGCTTCCCTGCCAGGCTAGCAGCAAATCCCCCTGAGCTCTCACGCCCAGGCACACCATGCCAGCCAGCCACAGCGGCAGCAAACAAGCGAAACAGCAGCGGGCGCTCGCATGCCTACCTTGCGGCATAGCGCCGGCGGCGATGTCGAGCGGAGGGCGGCCAGGCCCTCCACGGCCCAGTGTGTCGTGGCCACTGCAAGCCCAAACAGAGTTCGTGACAGAGCACACGGCCGAGCCAGGCGCACGGCAGCAGCCCCAAATCCCCGCTTCATTGGCCCAGCCTGCCAGAGCTGGGCCTAAACCCTGACACTCACAGCGCAGGCAGCCAGGCCAGGCGCATGGCCACCACGCCCACGTGGTCCTCCACGCCCAGGCGGTCCCGGCTGACCAGGCGCCAGGTCGCGCCGAGCGCGCCGGCCGCCAGCACATCCGCGACGCTGATGCGCGCGCTGGCCACGTCGGCGTCGGCGCCCGCGCCGCCGCCTGCCTCGCCGCCAGACGGCAGCCAGCTCTCCCACAGGCGCGTCGCCAGCGGGCGCGCCGCGTCAAACACCGTGACGCGCAGGCTGTCGTCCAGCGACGGCACCTGCGCGGCGCCCTGCCTTTCAGCCGCGCGCGCGCCGCTTGTCTGCCGCTGACGTCAGCAAGGCGCCGCTGGACGTCAACAAGGCGCCGCTGGACGTCAGCCAGGCGCCAGCTCGCTCATGGCTTTCATTCTTGTTTGAGGAAGCCAATAGGTCAACGGCAGGTCACATTTTCACGTCCGGGCGCCGCGCTCCCGCTGCCAGGCGCCGGAATGCATGTCTGTTTGCACCCCCTTCCCGGATCTCACTTTCACGCCACACGGTGGGCTGCGGAGCAGTGCGGCGCGTATGGCGGGACGCTCCAGCGGCAGTGTTCTACTGGGCGCCCCCGCCATGTCACGGTGAGTCCACGGGCCCCGCCGCAGCCGCCGCCCAGCTGGCACGGCCTCCCGAGGCCAAGCGCGCCCGGTGAGCCCCGGCGCAGGGCCGGGCGGCACCTGCAGCGCGAACGCGCAGCGGAAGTTCCAGTCGCAGCGGCCGCTGCTGGGCCCGGGCAGCGTGGCCTGGTGCTTCTGCGCGCCCAGCTTCAGCAGCGCGGCCGGCGCCGCCAGCTTGACGCTCGGCAGCGTCGTGCTCTGCAGCAGCACCGCGAGCGCGCCCAGCACCGGCGGCGCGGCCATCGGCACGCCGGTGCGCTCGCCGGCCGCGGCCGCGGCCGCCGCGACCGCGGCCGCGCTGGGCGCGGGCGTGCGGTACGGCTGCGCGTGCGCGGCCGTGGCGCGATAGCTCAGCTGCACGCGCACCTGCCCCGCGCCATGCAGATGTCAGGGTTTGATTTTAAGGGCACCCACCCTGTAAAGCGATGCGTCACAGGCGCTAGGCCATGGCTGTGGAGAGGCTGGCGCGGCGCCCCAAGCGCGCGGTAGCTGTGCCGAGAGAGTCGCGCACGCCGGTGGCCCTGGGCGCAGGCGGCGTCTAGCGCGGACAGGCGCCGAGCAGGACGCCGCTGCTTTCACAGCGAGACGAAGAGAAGGGCCGCGACGGCGCACCGCTCCGCAGACCTTGGGCCCGGCGCCGTGGCGGCCGCCTGGCGAGCGCCCCGCGCCGCGGCCCAGCAGCCGCGCGCCCACGCGCGGCGGCGGCGGGGCGCCCAGACTCCCGGACTCTGCGCGCGGCGGGGCGCGGGCGCGCTGCTCAGCTCCCTGATCCTGGTCCTGGGGTCCAGGCCCGCTACAGCTCGCTCTGTGGCTCCGTGCCACGGAGGCTTAGACGACCAGCTCTGTTGCGCGCTTTTCGGTGCCCGACTTCACGCAGCACATCGGTCCATGCCTGGCATCTGAAAGGCTGCTGGCTTGCTCGCAAGTGCATGCACATCAGCCACGTTCTTAATGTGATCAACATTGCAATTGAAGCACGTGATGTTCTGCGGGCAACACGTGCAGCGCATGCACCGGGCGCGCGCGCACCCTGCCGGCTCCAGCGCGTGAGCGGGAATGCGAACGGGCGCTTGGCAGCGCCCCTGCGCACGCCGTCGTGGCCGCGGTGGCCCCGGCCGGAGAACAGCGACGCAAACATGCCCACCTGCGCCGCAAGCAGCGCCGTCACCGTGCCCGACTGGCCCAGCCGGGGCCCTGGCGTGCCAGCAACGACGCCGCCCCGCCGCCTGACGCACGCACTGCCAGCGCCGCACGCGCTCGGCGCAGCGCGCGCTGCGCGGCGCGGTACGCACTGCTCGGCGCTGTGCCTCACGGGCGCTGAGGGCGCATGGCAGGCCGGCAGGTCTGGTCCGACGCCTCCACCACCCGTCACTGCTGCCTGGACCTGTGGCCCGTCTGGCCGGCATGCTGCAGGGCGCCCCTGGGAGGAACACGCAGGAGGGTTCCGAGGGACATGCGCGCGCGCCTCGGCGCCCGGCTCCTCGCGCTCGTCAAACGGCTCCAGCGGCGCCGGCAGGTCGCCGCCGTCGGTCGACCAGCTGGGCTCACGCGCGGCCGGCGGCCCCGGCTCGCTGGTCCACGAGGACGCGGGCCAGCGGAACGGCCCGGGGCTCGCCGCGGCGGCCGCGGCGCGCGCGGCGCGCGCGGGCGCCGCGCCCGCCTCGGCGGCCGACGCGCGCGTGAACAGCGCGCTCAGCAGCGGCAGCGTCGGGAAGAAGGAGTCCGCGCGCAGCTCCAGGCCGCCTGCGCGGGGATAGGTAGGGTAGGGCACTTTTCTTGTCGTGGCTTCCGATACCGTCAGGGTGTGGCGCGTATGGCCGCGCAGCGCCCGTCGTGCGCGACCAGGGCCCCGGGCGCATGCAGCGCCGGAGTGGCCGGATGCAAAGTCTCGGCACCCACTACCTTACCATCACCGTCATTCCACTGTCAAAGCAACAAGCAACAAGCGCTGAGATGCCATGCACGACGGGGCCGACCAGTCATGCGAGCACGTGAGCAGTGGTGCAGCGGGTGCGGACCTTGCGCGTTGACGGGCCGCAGCGGCAGCCACGCGCCGCCGTCCGCGCAGGCGGTGAGCGCCACCTCGTGGGCTGCAGCGCGCGCCGCATGTATAGGGTTACAGTTCATCACCCAGCCGCGCTGCGCGCCCTTTCTGCTCACCCCGCTCACCCTTGCAGTATGCGCAGGATGCTGTCGCTGCCCGGGTCCGGATACCTTGCAGGCGGCAGGTTCCTGCTGGCCCTCACATCACTGCCCAGCGCACCCCTCAGCAAACCCTGACCGGCAGCCCAGCGAGCACTCCAAAAAGCGCGGCCTCGAGCCCATCCTGCTACACGCATCAGTGGATCTCTGCGCCTGCTCGCGGCGGGCGGCTGCAACCCAGCACGGCAGCGAGCGGCGCGGGCGCGCGCCGGTCTTGTGGTCCTGGTGGGAGGGCACGCAGACGTCGGTGCTGCCCAGACGCGCCAGGCCGTCCGCGAGCTGCGGCAGGATCCAGCCGCCGCCCGCCAGCGCGTCGCCGCTGTCGGCCTCCTCCTCCTCCTCCGCCTCGCCCTCGTCGTCTTCCTCCTCACTATCCTCACTATCCTCCTCCTCGCCCCCACCGCCCCCCCACGACGCAGCACCGTTGCCGTTCACGGTGCGGCTGCGCGCGCTGGCCAGGCTGACGGGCGACAGCGGCCGGCTGCTGGCGTGCATGAGCGAGGCGGGCGCGGGCGCGGCGCCGCCGGCCGGCGCGGCCGCCGCAAACGGGCTCACGCACGCCACGGCCGCGTCGAGCGCGGCGGTCAGCCGCGGCGCGGCGCGCGCGAGCGCCGGGTTGTGGTGGTGCCTGCCGGGGCCGGCGCCGGCGCCCGGCCCCGGGTACGCGCGCTCGCGCGACGGCTTCTGCGGGCTGGGCGTCGCGGAGACGGCGCGTGCGGACGAGCCGGGCGACGCGCCCGCGGAGCCGGCCGTGGGCCGCCGGCCGGGCGTGCGCGCGCGCAGGCCCGCGGAGCGGCTGCGCGCCAGCCCGCGCGAGCCGACGCGGAAGCCGGCGCGCGGCGTCAGCGCGCGCGCGCGCGCCGCGCCGCGGATCAGCTCCTTCAGCGGCACGTCCACGCGGCCGAGCGCCTCGTCCACTGCGCGCGCGCGCGTTGCGCCTCGCTGATAGGATAGGGTTAAGGTATGTTAGGATAGGGTGGGGTCGCCCATGCGCCGGCCGTTGGGTCCCCGCCACGTCGGCGCACCGCCCGCATGCACATCGCATCTTCTGACGGGATGCAGGTGGGGCTCTCGACGGCCGCGCCCAGCTTTGCCGCTGGCCAAGCAGGCCCGCGAGCGGGGAGCGGGCGCGGTCGGGCGGGCGGGCGGGCGGGCGCGCGCCGGCCGCGCTGCCGGCGTGCATGGCCACAATCTCCAGCACGGGGCTCGCGTCGCCGATGCACAGGTGGAACGTCTCGCGCCAGACCGGGCGCGTCTCGGCGCGCTTTGTGCTCGTGCGCGCGGTCTGCCCGCCGGTCGCGGCGCCACCCGGCCCGCCGCCGGCCCGCACGGCCAGGCACAGGTACGGGTGCACCGCGCGCGGCGCGCGCCGCATCCGCGAGGTGCGCTGCGGCAGCTGCGCCTCCAGCACCTGCGCCGCGCGCGCCGCGCTGGCCGCAGTCAGGGTTGTCACCCTACCCTATGCCTATGTCAGCAGCGAGCTCATGCGTGCGAAAGAGCTCGCCGCGCGGCGCGCGCAGCGCGCGCAGCACAGGCGCCGCTTACGCTTGAGCGCCACTTGCAGCGTGGCAGATGCGCACGGGCGCACTTGCGCGCTGGGGAGCAACCGCACTCGGTGTGCAGACGGTCATCACCCCCCTCGAGCGCAGGGGGCGTCAGAGACGGAGCAGGATGAATGGGATGCGCGCCTGCACAGAGAGGATGCCCAGCGGCGGCGCCACATCCTCCTCCTGCTCCGGCTGGTTCAGGATGTCGATGCGCACCACGTTGGGCCTGCGGGCGCCGCCGGACCGTCAGGCGCTGCCGCGACAGCACTCTCAGACGAGGCCTCGCCACCGCACTGCCCGGCGGCATACGCATCCTGCCCTCGCTGTATGAGCATGCGCAGCAGTGACAGGGTAGGGTGACAACCCTTTCCTCATTGAGAGGGCACTTTGGGCTTGAGGAAAAACCCTAACCCTGTCCATGCCGGCCGGGGCGCGCGGCGCGCACCAGGTCATCGCGCTGAGGAAGACGTGCGAGAGCGACTCCTGCAGGTATGACGACAGCGCCGGCACCGACATGATGTCCGGCCCGTCCGACAGCCTGCGCGCGCGCGCGCGGCGCCGCCCCGCTGGGCCTCCTGCGCCCTGCACTTGTCGCTGCACAGCCCAGGCCTGCCAGCATGTCTGCCCCCACACAGGCTACCACACTCTCCGCGATTGACTCGCAACCTCTACACCGGAACGCTGTTGGACAGCAGGCAAGTTTCCAATATTTTCAGGCGTATCCTATTTGGCCGTACGGCACACTCACATGCAGCCTTTGCATACCGGCTGGGCGTGATGGGAAGCGCACCTGAGGTCAAAGTCGAGGTAGGGCGGCGTCATGAGCGACAGCGACACGGCGCCCACGAACGGCAGGTCCGGCAGCACGGGCGCGAGGCTGACGCGCAGGATGGCGCTGACCTGGATCATGCGGACCCGGCACGTCATGGTCGGCGTGATGTCCACCGCGGGCAGCACCTTGAGCTTGCCTGCGGGAGGCGGGGCGCGGGGTCAGCGTCGTGGCATGGGCGGAAGTGCGCGCGCGGGGTCAGCCGCCACATCAGCTCCAGCCTCCCACCCCGTCGGTGCAAAGCAGCAAACACTGCTGCAGGGAACGCGTATTGGATCATGCACTGGTGTGGAAGCGGGGCGTGTGTTTATCAGCTCTGGCAAACATAGCGTGTTGAAAACCATTCATAGTTTGTATCCTTTGTATCCTTTCTTCAAATATGATCTGCCGCGGCAGGAGAGGAGAGCAGGCGGGACGGCGGAGGTGGGGAGCACCCAGGCGCAGCGCATTCATGACCCACTTGTTGGTGGGCTCCAGCTTCAGCACAATGTCAGGCTCCCCTGCCCAGCGCAGGTCCACGTCCAGCTCTGCACGCGTCGCGCCACATCAGCTGTAGGAGCGGGTGCGACCGCGAGGTGGCGGAACCCCCAACAAAACCTGGCAGGGTTCCCCCCTACAGCGGCAGAGGCTGGAGAGAGCGGCGGGGCGAGCGCACCGATGGCCAGGTGCTCAGCGTTCCAGGACGGGACGCTGCGCACGCCCAGGATGGACGGCCGCGCCAGCCCGAAGCTCAGGCGCTCAAAGTAGAGGCCCTGCACCATCGCCGGCGCGCACTCGCGCATGAAGGGCTCGAGCTCCGCGCGTATCAGGTTGCACAGCGCCGTGTCGAAGGCGGGCCACAGCATGCCCAGCGCGTCGTTCAGGAACCTGGGTGGGTGGCAGCAAGCGAGTCAGGACCGCTCTGCTACACAGGGAGGGGCAGCTGCTGAGGACTGGGCGGCAGGAGCCAGCGCACTCACTTTGCGCGCTCGTAGTCGGAGAACTGCAGCCCCCGAAGGCACACACCGTCAGCGCGCCTGCAAAGTAATGGTGGGGCAGCAGTGCTTGCACCTGCGCACAAGATGTTGCAATGCAAGGTGGCTGGTGGCCAGCGGCGCACCTTCACCCAGGCAGGCAGGTTCTTAAGCACAAACTGCAGGCCCTCCTCATCCAGCTGCGTCACAAGCCGCACAGCGGCCGCAAAGCGCGCCCGGCGCCACGCCTGCACGCCTGCAAGTCCCAGGCACGGGCCCTCAGCGGCCTGCATCGAGCCCTCAGCAGGTCCCTGGGCCGCCGGAGCAGCTCTGGGTGCTGGCACGCACCGGCGACAAACAGCCAGGCGTTGAGGCCGAGCAGCAGCGTCTGCAGCGACAGCGACCGCGGGACCAGGCTCGCGGCTCTGAGGAGCGTCGCGCATGCTGTCGCGCTGCAGCGCTTGCCGGCGTCCACCGCCGCGCCGAGCAAGCGCAGGACCCTCATACCAGCGCCGGCGCGCGCGGTCTCAAGCGCCAGCGTGCCTCCATTGGCACTCCCGCAGCCCACCTGACGGCATCCTGCCTTCCGGACTCCACGACGCCTTCCTGTCTTCGTTCCTCGCAAGACTGCGCCCCGCAAGGAAGGACGCAAAGCAAACAAACCCTTGAAGTACAAGGCAAGAGCAAAGCAAGCGGCCTTGTTTTTATTTCCTCATTGTGTGGTGCACTCCTGCCCGATCCAAAGCTCGAGGTGTGGGTGCGCTGCGTTAAAAGAAGGAGACGCAGTGACAGAAGTTTTCAGAGGCGGCCCCACGCCCAGGCGTGCATGCAGACTTCATCCGGTGGCGCAGCCCATGCGGCCTGCTCCTGCGGGGCTTGTGTAGAACACGCACAGCCGTGTGCGCTGCGTGCTCGGGCCCAGGCGGCCGCTGGAGGGCGGCATGCGCCTCCATCTTGGTTCCTAGGATGAGGCCGCGAGCGAGGGCCGCCGTGAGCTGCTCCCCTCACGCTGCTGGCTGAGCTTGAAATGATATTTTACGCGCTCTCACACGCCTTGCCTGCTTCAGGCCGGAGGAGGGTGGCAAGTGAGCCTCGTCGCCACCCTGATCGGCTGCGCCTTTTGCCTCAGCGCCCTGCGCGGCTGGAGGGGCACGCCCCCAGCCCTCCACTTCGCCTTGTGGTGGTGGTGATGCGTCCAGGAGCCTACACCGTCGCTAACTCTGCTGCATCAGCACCCTTGACTTCCAGCCTGCTTCAACACGGAAGCACGCTGTTATGACAGCTACAGCACACCGGCAGGCACGAGGGCGGCCGGCACTTCCCGGCGGCTGTTCACCTCCTTTGCAGCCCGGCAAGGCGGCGCTGACTGCAGCGACGAAGACATAGAAGCGGCGCTGCTTGCGCTGCTGGCCCCAGAGCTGCCTCCGGACGCGCGGGCCGCCGCCGGTCCCGGCAACTTTACGTTTGTGGTAGCCACGGGCGCCGACGAGTTCTACTTTGATGCGCTGCGCAACCTGGTGGGCTCGCTGCGCGTGCACGGCCTGGGGCCGGGCGCGCCGCCGCTGCAGGCGCGGCGCCCGTCGTGCGCACTGCCGTCTCCGTGCCCACCACCTTGCCGTACGTGTTGATAGATCAATTTCACGAAGCATGACTCTGCTCTCTCAAGTGTGCTGGTCTTGGTCGGATACGCCTGGCGGGCTGCAGGAAGCCGCGCAGCACGCTCTGCCCACATGCTACCCTACCATGTACCCTGGCCCACACGCTACCCTACTCTGCACCCAAACACGTCTGGACACGCAGGTGCTCGTGTACGACCTCGGCCTGACGCCCGCGCAGCGCTGGGAGGCCGGCCGCTGGTGCGGCGCGAGCCTGCCGTGGCTGCCGGGCGCGCTGGGGCGCCTGGCGGCCGTGGCGCCGCATGTAGGCGAGCTGCAACAGTACGCGTGGAAGCCGTTGGCGCTGGCCGACGCGCTGCGCCGGCACGCCGCGGTGCTCTGGCTGGACGCCGGCAACACGGTGCGCGCGCCGCCGGTAGGTCGAGGGGCCGGGGCGCGTGGGCAGCGCGCGGCAGCGGAGGGGAGCAGCGCGTGGTGTAGCTCTGGCTGGGACGCCGGCGGCGTGGTGCGCGCGCGCCGCAAGCGCTGGCAGCTGTACAGGCGCAGGGTGCAGTAGCGTTATGAAGCCTATTTTGTGCGAGGCAGCGCAGCGCAGGCCATGCAGCAGGGCGAGGCTGGGCCCGGCGCGCTGCAGGCCCGCTCGCACATGCGAGCCCGCGGTCGCCCGTCCGATCAGCACAGCGCGAGCATGAGCGTGCACGGGCCCAAGTCCTGCCCGGGCTGCTCCGGCGGACGCCGCGCGTGCCGCCGCGCGCAGGTGGCGGTGCCGCAGCTGGGCCTGCTGGGCTATGCAAGCCCAGCCAGGGTATGTTTAGGTCTGGCGTACCCTCCTCAAGCCATCTGGCGGTGGGGTCAGGTGGTGGCGCCGCTGGTGGATGTGGCGGACGCGCTGCGCCGCGACGGCTACTTCCTAGTGCAGGTCCGGCCCCGCCGCTTGCCTGCGCGCTGCGCGCCGGGCGCGCACGCGTGCCGGCGCTGCTCGTGCGAAGCTGAGCGCGCATGCATGCCGGTGCTGCTCTGCGGAGCTGGGCGCGCATGCATGCCGGCGCCGCTCGCGCGATGAGCCTGCTGCGGCCTGTCCATGCGGCCTGCGCCTCGTGCCAGCTGGCCCAGAGCGGCTCGCCCTGCCCGCCGCACCGCAAACCCTTGCCCGCGCCCCTTCTGCAGGGCCCGACTGTGGACACGCCAGCGGACCAGCATGCCATCGGCGAGCAGGCCCGCGGGCCCGCTGTGACCGCGCCCGCCCGCGGCGCAGGGCCAGGACGTGGACATGGCGCCCTGGGCGCACGCCGGCACGCTGGCCGCGCTGGGCGCGCGCGCCGGCGCGCTGGCCGGCAAGCCCTCGTTCGCGGGCAACACGCAGGGCTGGGTCGCGGGGTCGGCCGCCGCGGCCGCCGTGCTGCGGCCGGCGGTTGCGTGCGCGACGCGCGCCGCCTGCATCGCGCCGCCCGGCGCCTCGCTAAAGAACCACCGGTACGACCAGGCGGTGCTGAGCGCGCTCGCGCACGCGCTCGACCCGCCGCCCGTGGCGCACACCGAGCTGCTGGCGGCGAGCGCGGCGCAGCTGCGGCCGTGCGGGCGGAGCAGCGCGCCGCGCGCGGTGTGGACCAGCCGCGCGTTCTGCCGCTGCTACGCGCCGGCCGCCGCGCCGTGCGGCGCCAACGCCACTGCGGCCGTCGTGGCGCTGCCGGTCGAGGTCGGCGGCAAGGGCGCCGCCGCCCTGCACATGAGCTAAGGGTGAAGAGCATTCAGCCCTCTCTGTGTGCACAAGCTGGGGCACCGCGGCAGGCTGAGCCGCTGGCGCGGCTGTTTGTCCGCAAGTTGAGAAGTAGAGGGCGCTGCGCTGTTCAGGCTGGCTGCAAGGGCGTTTGCCGTGCTGCGGTTGGCAGTGCCATGTGTGCCTGCACGCGGCAGCGCCATAGGTGTGAGGTGTGCTTTGTGATGAGTTATATAATGGGTTTTGCAGGCCGGTCCGCTGTTGCAGCTGACTCCGCGCATGCAGGACTGACAGCACTTTCATGGGTACTTATGGACAAAGTAGTGTGCAGTGCAGCTCGCCTGTGTCAATTTAACACAGACTCTGGCCATTATTATAGTTGAGAGATCTGTACTGCCCCAGACCTGCCCCACCTACTGTTACAGCACAAAGGCAACTTGCTCTGCAGCGTACTTTCGCGTGATTCGTGGACATGCCACCAAGCTTACTCTACATCGGGCAGTGCAAGGAAGCCGCCCATCGCCCACGGAACAGCATGCGGGATCCACCGCCATGACCAGCATGAATACCACACACACACACAGAGCACCTGCAACAGACCATACCCTGCCAGCGCTCTGACACCTCCGCGCGGCACCACTTCAGACCACAGTTCAGACAATTGCACGCAATGTTCACAGCCTGCGCCCTAACAACCTCGAAACACTGTGCCGCGCCAGCGCAACCTCCCATTTAAATCAGACACACTCCTTTTGAACAACCCGCGCTCATGTGCCACCAGCCGCCGCGCCTCAGTCCCACACCGCTGCCTCCGCGAAGACAGGCGCGGGTGCCTGGTCAGGAACGCGCTCCAGTCCTGCCGCGCGGCGCCAGCCTGTCATGCATGTGCCGCCAAAGGTAGAGGGCCACCGACAGGACAGCAGGAGCAAGCTTTGGGCCAGGATGAAGCCGAGGCATGCGCGGCAGCGGCGGTGCGCGCACCAGCAGCTGCGTCGGTGAACGAGGCGGCGGCCGTTCTGGCAGCGGCGGCCGCAACTGCATGTTTGTGCGCCGCACTGTGTGGCAGGCCCTCTGCTGCTCCGGCGCCGGCCTGCGGTCAGGGCGGCATCGTTATGCGCGGTGCCCGCCGCTCCTCCGGCGGTGAAAGAAGAGCGGGGCAGGGGGCTCGTCGGGCAAGCGTGCGCCTCTGGGCTTGCTCACATGAGCGCCCGCAGACGCAATCGCATGTATCTCATCACAGCGCGACTGACGCTGCACAACCCAAGCCCAGCACCCACCGCACAGCTGTTACTTTTCCTCGTGTGCGCCTCGACCAGCCTGCCCCTCAACCCTGCGGCGCACGCCTTGCAGGGTCGCCCAGCACGAGAGCAGCTCACAGCCTGCAGCACCCCACCCTATGCAAGCCTGGCAGGCTCCATCCGCTGCTCGCCAGGCTCGAGCGCGCCGTGCCCGGCGGCGCGCCTGGCGGGGCGCGGGCAGCAGCGGCCGGGGCGCCATCGGCGGCGGCGCGCGTCAGATGTCCTCGTCGCTGTTCCACTCCCGGTCGTCCAGGTCATCCTCGTCCACCTCAAACTGGCTCGTGTCCACCGCATACCGCAGCAGCCCGCCCACGCCGCCAAAGCCGCGGACGAACTGGCTGCCCTGCGCACGGCGCGGCCGGGCCGGCGCCGTCACGAGCCTGCACATGCGAGGCAGCCAAGCGTGTGCGCATCGCTGCCCCCGACCGGCCCACATGGCCCCTGCCGCACAGCGCCTGCCGCGCGCTCGACCGCCTGCCAAGGCACGCCGCTACTAGCACCATCAATGCGCAGGCGCCACAGGCGCCCCCGGCATGCACGCCCCTGCCGGCGCACGCCAGGCCCAGGTCGAAACGCCGCCCTGCTGAGCAAGCAGGCGCTGCGGCCGGTGCTCCACTGCTCGCGCAGGGCTGCCCCAAGCTTGCGCCTGTCCTGCCCCTGCTCATCAGGCACGCAGGGTGCAGGCCCCGCTCGCCTCTCGCCGCAGGCTGCGCACAACCGCTCAGTACCCCACCCTCTGAAGCATGGCAGCGGCGCGGCGCTCGGGCGCGTGTGCCTGAGGGCGCGCCGAAGCCTGAACCACAACCCTATGCAGGCGCAGGCGCCGCCGCACCTCCTGGCTCTTGTTGGTGATGAACTCGAGCGCGCAGCCAAACTTCTTGTAGCTGTTGGCCAGCCACTCCAGCAGCGACGACTTCTCCTGCACCTCCAGCTCGGCGCCGCTGTCCTTGTCCTTGAAGTTGCTCGTGTCCGCCTCTTGCTCCTTGCTCAGCACCTTGACCTCGGCCGCGCCGCTCGCCGCGTTCATCAGCGTGTAGCGGTTGAGCTGCGCGGCGCGCGACCAGGGCGTCAGCCAGGGCCGCGGCGGCGCAGGTGGGGGCCGCGGCACGCGGGGCGACGCTCGAGCACCCATGCCGCAGTCTCATCGGGCGCAAGCACAGCATAACGAACGGGCCATGGCGGGCCACGCCTTGCGTGCCTCGTCTGCCTTCCCCAGCCAATTCCACGACAATTGTTTCCCACAACGCTCGCATCGCGGCCTCCAGACAGTCTACAACGCTGCGGGCGGCCGGGCGCGCACCTCCAGGTTCTCCCACACAATGAGCGTCTCCACGGCGCCCATCTCCAGGCACTGCAGCGTGTCCGACACGCCAAACGCGATCTTGCCTGCCGCGCCGCGGCGCCCCCATCAGACACACACCTTTGGCAGCAGGCGCCCGCTCACGCCGCCGGGCTGCGGCACGCAGACCATGGCGCTCCCCGCATCGCTGCGCACCACCCACGCGCGGCGCAACGGGCGGCGCGGGCGCGCGGCGCGGCGCGGCCGCTCGCACCCGTGTCCTGGCTGATCTCGTCGAAGAACTTGGAGATGAGCCGCTTCTCCTGCACGAACTTCACGTTGGCGAGCGTGTCCGCGCTCAGCTCGATGGCCTGGTTGAAGCCGTTCTCGCCGCCTGCGCGCGGTGCGCGCGCTCGCGCCGCCGCCGCCCCCCGGCCGCCGCTGCCGAGCCGCCGGCGCTAGACGCGGTCCGCTTGCTTGCACACCAAGCAAGGAGCCTAGCCGCAGCCGCTGAGCCACAATGCGCTGCACTGCAGCCACCGCACAAGAATGACGCGCGGCGCGTGCTCGAGCAGCACACTTCGGCCGAGCCGCCCTCGCGCGCCGCTGAGCTCAGAGCAGGGCACGCAGCGGGTGCGCGGGCGGCGCGGGGCCGCGCCGTACGACACGTCCACCACCGCCAGGATCGCCGCCTGCAGGCGCTGGTCGAACATGTCGCTCTGGCTGAGCTCTGTCTTGAAGTCGGCGCTGCCGGCCAGCACGAGGCCGGCCACGTTGGGCCGGTCGCCGCTGATGAAGATGGTGACCGCCGTCTCGGCCACCTGCGCCGCCGCAGGCCCTGGAGGGTTGAGGGCGGTCCACGCACAGGTGCGCGTCAGGCTGCTCGCCGGCGCGGCGGCCGAGCAGAGCGCGCCACGAAAGGCAACGACGGAGTCGACGGAGAGCGCGCCTTCCGCACGTAGTTGTGCCGCTTCTCCATGCGCAGGCGCGCAAAGCGCAGCGCGGACTGCCCGCCGCGCCCGTGCTTCTTCGGCAGGTCCACCGTGAACTTGTGCAGCACCTGCGCGGCACCGCCCGCGTCGCGCCCCGCTCGCCGCGCTGGGGCTCACGGCGGCGGCCCGGGCCCGGGCGGCGCGCGCAAGCCGGGGCGCGGCCGCACCTCCCGCGTGTTGCCGGACAGCGTGCCGAACAGGGAGCCGTTGCCGTCCATCACGATGAAGCCGTACCTGGCGGCCCGCGCGCGGCGCGTTTCGCGCGCGTCGGCCAGAGGCTATTTATGTGGTCCAGGGCACACGGGCGCCACGCACGGCCGACGGCCTCCACGCGCGGGGCTCAGGCGACAGCGGCTGGGCGCCGGGTGCTGCGGGGCAGCAGCGCGCGGGCGCCGTGGGCGCGCGGGCGCACTTGTTGTCGCTCTCCAGCAGCTCGTTGAGCGCCTCGGTGTGGAACTTGTTGTCGCAGAGGTACAGCGAGGTGTTGATCGGCTTGAAGGGCTCAAAGTCGATGTTGAGCTTCTTCTCCTTGCCGTCGTCGGTCGCCACGGTGCCCGTGTACACCACCAGGCCGTTGGGCGGCACCTGCCGGTGGCGGCGCCAGCCATTGCGCAAGCATCCCGCCTTGGCACGCCTCGCAGACACAAGGGTGCTGCGCCGGCGGCCCTGGGGCCGGCCCCGCGCGGCCTCCCACGCGCAGAACCCACACCGTCAACAGCACTGGCGGGTCAGGACGCTCCCGACGCCCCGCGCGCGGCGGCCGCGCCGCGCGGCCGGGCGCCCGACGCCGGCACGCAGGCGGCTGCCGGCCGCCCAGGGCGGCGCAGAGCGCACCCGGTTGTACAGCTTGAGCCGCTGCTGCGCCGAGGTGATGGCTCCCAGCACCGACTGCCGGTTCACGCGGCTCTTGATGTTGGACGCCGTGCCAAACTCGTCGCCCAGCATCTTCTGCACGCGCGAGACCTGCGCGCGCCCCAGCCAGCCGCGCGCTCGGGACGCGACGCGCTGCGCCTCGGCAAGCGGTCGGGCGGACGACAGGGAGAGGACAGGCTGGGCGGTGACAATGACAGCGTCGTCGCAGGTTGCCGCGCGGCCGGACGCGGCCAGCCGGCTGGGAACTGCGGCATGCCTGGTCGCGCGGCGGGATGATGAGGCTGATCATGGACGTGCCGTTGCCGCGCGCCTCCTCCAATGCGCGGATAAGCTGCGGCGGCCGCCGTCGCCAGGTCAGCGCTCGCGCTCTTGCACCGGCACCTCAGCGATACCCAAGGCGCAGCCATGCGTCTGCCGCGCGAGGCAGGGGCAACAGGGCGCACCCGCTTGATCTTCCATATTTCCACCTGCTTCTCTGCCTCGTCTCCCATGCCGACGGCAACAGATGAAAGGCGCTGTCCTCCAGGCGCTCGTCAGCTGCCTGTTCTCCTGCTACTGTGCTAGCAGGAGACTGGCCAACAGGGTTTTAGGGTTGCTTGGTCTGCGGTCCGTCGTCCGCACTCATTGCCAATGAGTGCACATGGTTGATGCATCCAATTCATTGCCAATGAGTGCACATGGTTGATGCATCCAATTCATCCCGACGGCTGCACGTTGCGCCTTGAGCCCATGCAAAGGACCTGTCTCATTCAGTGCCAGGGCTGTGATGTAGTCTGATTGGCATTGGAATGTGTGATACACTCAACGCATCATAAAGTTTTGGGCTAGGCATGCATCACACGTTCCATCACTGCATTATATGAGTTATACAAGATACAATTTTAATCTTAACATGCAGACATCACATGTCCGTGACTGGTGAAGACGGATGAGGACATCACATGTCTGTGACTGATGAAGACGAGGACTTCAGGTAATGCACAACAATCATTACACACGCATCATTCTATCATGTTCCAGACATTCCTACAAGCAACGCACAGAGCTTGCTATGTTAGTTACTTGAATTGAACACATAGCAGAGCTCCGCAATACGCAAGTCAGGACACTGATGCAGCCTCTATCCTTGAGGGCGCTAAAGGCCCACAGCTCACTTGCCGCCACACTCGGGATAACTTGACACTTCCACCACCACTGTATGAAAAGTATGGTCAGCACTGCAAAGATCTATGGCAAGACGGCAGGGCTACAGCACACATAGCCGTAAGGTAAGCAAGCGTTGAGGAGCGCTTACTTGCCCCAGCCCCAGCCGCCACCACGGCCCCAGCCGCCACCCCAGCCGCCGCCACGGCCCCAGCCGTCGCCGCCGCCCCAGCCACCGCCCCAGCCGCCGCCACGGCCCCAGCCACCGCCCCAGCCGCCGCCACGGCCCCAGCCACCGCCCCAGCCGCCGCCCCAGCCGCCGCCGAAGCCGATCACAATCTGCTTGGTGCTGGCGGCGTTCGCCAGGTTCTGGGAGAACTCGTCGATGAACAGCGCAACGTCGGTGAGCTGGCCGGCCGGCGGCGCGGTCAGGGCGCCCGCGGACACGCCGTTGGCAGCGTCGTCGATGTAGCGCGCGGTCACACCGTTCGAGGTCGGCAGCTGCGTGTTCTGGTCGGCCGGCAGGATCTTGCTCTGCGCACAGAGCAACAGCAGGGTAAGTCGGCTGTGTCTTTTAACACATGCAGCACAGGCACAAGCGTTGTACCACAACAACCAATAAATGACTATACGGCAAGACACTAATGGCACATGACGGTTTTTGTACACAGGTAGACCGCAACACAGGTAGACCGCAACATGCATCAGCACACACCTGGAAGGTCACAGTCTTGGCGGCCGCGTCAAAGACGGGGTTGGCCAGCTGCAGCAGCGCGGAGGTGGAGTTGGCCGCGCGCAGCACCACCACCGGGTCGCTCAGCCAGCGGCCGTTGCGGGCCACGAACATGCTGCTGGTCGTGGTGTTGGTGAAGGCGGCTACGCGCAGGCGCAGGCAGAGTCAAACATCCGCAGCACCTACTACCTGGTGTGCAATAACAATAATAGACAGGAGATCGCGTTCAGAGGTGACAGGCACATTGACTGCTGCAGAGGTCACAGGTGGCACCCCGCACAGCGCAGCGCATTCTCAGCGCAAGCCAGGCTGCGCACCGGTCTGGTACACGCCGGTCTGGCGCGACGAGGACGAGTACAGCGCGACGTCAGACACGCCAGTCAACGTCAGCTTGTCCGCCGCGAGCGTGGCGCCCGTGGACATCAGCGTGAACAGCACGTCTGCCGGCGGCTCGCCGGCCATCGGGCCGGGTGCGGGCGCGCCCGAACCCAGGTCGCCACCCGCCGACGCGGAGGAGGCCATGGCAGGCATGTCTGTGTTGGCCAGGAGCTCGCGAGCACCTGGCGCGGCGCGCCAGGTGTCACATTGCGGCAAAGGCAAATTCAAGTTCAAGCCACCTGTCCATCGTGCCAGACACCGTTCGACTGCAATGCACGAGCACTCAGGGTGAGAAGAGACTACGCGACACAGCAGCGTCACGCTGCTGGCAGCGCTACCGTTAGACACCTCCTTGTCCACAGCACAGAGATATCTTTCAAGCCGGGCCTGCGGGATGAAGGACCCAGACCGGCCCGGGCGGCCTCACCTGCGCCAGAGAAGGCCGCCAGGAGCACGGTTGCCAAGCACGCAAGCGCCATTGGCCTGCGGGGCAGCGCGCAGGGCGGCATTGTCAGTAACCACCCGTCGCCGTAAGGCCCGCAAAGCTGCGACGACGCGCCGGCACTGCACAAACCCAGCACCGTGACACGCACAGGCAGCGTGCAGTGCAAGCGCGGTGCCCGAGCACAGCAAGTCACTGCTGCACGCGTGCAGGCACTGCCATCCAGCACTATAGTTTCGGGCGTCGCACCTGCTCATGATTCCTGAGTAGCTCTTATTCACACTCAGCAGCTTGTAAGTCTAGATTGCTCTTTGATCGTTCACGGTTTGACTGTGAGTGCGAGCGGAGCGATTGATAGCGGCCCCGTGAAATAGGGCTTGCGCCCTGTGTGGTGACATCTGGCAACCCTGAGACATCTGGCAACCCTAACCCTATCCTTAAGCTTACGTGCTGCCACACCTGGCAGGTCGGACAAAAATAAAAAGGGCGGACGGCCACCATGCGGCAGCCGCATGCGCATCGCATACACCGCACTGCGAAGTCAAGATATCATGAGCGTGCGGGCAGATGTGTACGCTGTGATGCTGTGGATGTGCTGGGGCACCACTTGCTATCTGTCTCAGGAGCCATGCCAAATGTCTGCTTCATGATACAAATGCGCCAAATGACGATTCCATGTTTTCTGGCTGGGCTGGGCACGCAGCAAATGCTGCACCACTAACATAAGCCACAGCATGCAAACCCATTCAGCAGAGCTGCCTGCATGGTGGCAAGTGACATGCGGTCAACAGCGCCGCGGCTGTGTCTGAAGCAGGCCGCGCTCAGCTGCGTGGCTCTGCAGCTTGCTGCGAATTGCGGGCGGGAGAGCTGCATGCTTTGAGAGCAGTATGACAAATTTGTCACAACTGCGCTTGCCGCAGCGCTTGCTTCTGATCAATCGGCCCCGGGTTGACACCTGCCCTCCTGCTCCACCTTATCGCCCCAGTGATGCATGCGTGCGCAGCCATGCACTGGGCTCTGACTTCTGCATGTCACAACAGAGCTCTGGCCTGGCTGCCGCAGCGCGCGTGCGAGTGCATGGCAGGCAGGCAAAATGCAGCATTTCCTGTGGCAGTGGGCAGCAGGCTCACGCCGCCAGGACACGGGGTCTGGCAGCGCTTCGGGCGAGCGGCCTTGCAGCTGTGGTGCATTGGAGGGCCAGAGCATGCCCTGCTGCGAGAGTAGAAGACAGATCTAAGAAGACCTGAACATTTACAGGTGCCGCAGCCGCCTTATTTGCCGCCGCCTTTGGAACGGCAGCCCGCACCGCTGTTGGGACTTATCATGGTACACACAGAGGGTTGTGGCGGTGAGGCAATGCAGATGAGCTCAGACTCGTCATGGTGTGTATGTGGGCGGAGCACAGGTGGGATTGTTCTTCACCAGCTGGACGAGGACTGCATGCGAGCGGGGCGCGGACGCGAGCGCTTACAGAATATAAGCACCGCGCGCACAGGCGCGGTGCAGGCCAACGCGCAAGTTCTGCAAGACTGGAGCACGTGGAGGTCTGCAGCGCACGCACCCGAGACACAACCAAGCGGACACGTCAGAGGCAGGATGCTCGACGGTCACGACGCAGCTCGTGACCCCATGCACAAGGCCATGCTGGCCACCGCCGCAGGTGCACAGTGTTGAAAAAGGCCAGGTGCACTCAATGTTTTGGGCCTCATGCAGTAGGCGGTCCAGCTGCCCAAGCGGCACGCAGTAATCCGAACAGTGCACTTCAGGTATTTTGAACATCAACACAAGTAGACTTCAGGTATCCTAAACATCAACACAAGACGAAAACCAAATCAACAACGCGCAGTGCCCTGAAGGTGAGCAGCCTCGGCCGTGCCTGCGATGCAGGCACGGCCAGAGGCCCCCACAAAAGTGATGAGCCCCGGTGCATTCGAGTTCCCAGTGCAGTCAAACTCTGCAAACAACACATTAACATCCTGCCCAACAAGGCCTTCCGCTGGCGACCGCATCTGCGGCACCCACCAGTCACTGCACCTCACTGGTCAAGAAAAGACGTCCCGCTGTCGCTTGCGCCCAACACGTCCGCGACACAACGCCTGCCAGACTGCCTGGTGACAGCGAGTCTGACGCGCTCGCCGCAGCGGCGCAGGCCACGTCCACTTCATTATTTGCGGCCAATCCATACTTCAAATATGCGTCAGCGCCCCGGCGCTGCAGGCTGGAGACCAGCACCACCGCAGCGGCGACAGTGCAGCGACAACGTGTCGACCGTCGGCTATGCGCTGGCGGCCGGGGTGTTTACCATAGTGCTTGTGACCAGCGCCGCGCTGCTGTGCTGACGACGCCGCCGCAAGCAGAGGCGCCGCCGTGACACATCCGTACCGCTGGCAAGCGCACGAGTGCAATATTGTCAGAAGCGCAAAGTCAGGCACTCTCTCTCTGCGCTACTGTGGCCACAGTCCGCTATCAAGCAGGCACAGCTCAGCGAGGCCGCATAAGCATGCTAGCAAGAACGACGAGCCAACTGCCCTCCACTCTGCAAGCCGATTACGGCGGAAGCGCGACTCAGCACACCTGCAGGTGCAAAAGAGAGGCACGGCTCACTTGTGACTGCTAAGGAGCGTGGCAGCAGCCGGCCACGCCCGCCCGTCCAAGTCTTGGGGGGCCCATCTGGCGCACTCTGCGCCGCCCTGAAGCTGTGCACAAAGGGAGGTTGTTTCAGCAGCAGGGGCACCGCCCAGAGATGTGTGCAGCACACTGTGCTCTACACACATCATCCTTCCAGGGTGGGCCTCGAGGCGTGCCTAGTAGTCAGGCTGACAGCTCGTAAGCGCTTCCGCAATATACGAAAAGCGACTGTTTACATAATATAGGGCAATCAAACCTAGCTGCTGCCGACCTTCGTGAGAGGCAGGCCCGCCCACGCTTGGCGCCATGGCCGGCAGGTCTCCGGAGGCCCGCAAGCGTCGCCGCAGCCGCAGCCCGCGCCGCAGCCGCAGCCCGCGGCGCAGGCGCAGTCGCAGCCGCAGCCCGCGGCGCAGGCGCAGCCGCAGCCCAGCCTCGCGCAGCCGCAGCCCGCGCCGGCGCAGGCGAGAGGACAGTCCGCCGCGCCCCAGGTCTGCCCCTCTCCCAGCTAAGATGCGGGGTCGGTGCAAAGCGATCATCAGAGGTTTGGCAGACGGGAGGCGACGAGAGTGGCGGCGCGCAGCTATGGAGGCTTCCGGGGCGGCGCGCACGCGCGTTCGCTGCCGGCGCACGGCGGCAGCTTTGCAGACGAGGTGCCGCCCGCGGTCGGCAGCATCCACCGCGCGGTCGTCAACGTGCGCGGCCCCCGCCGACCCCGCTCGTCTGCGGCTTCAGCCACACAGCGCTGCGGCGCAACGCTTCAGCCCACGCGCATGCGCGCAGTCGATCCGGCCGTTTGGCGTGTTTGTGGAGCTGGAGGGCCGGCGGCGGCACGGCCTGGTGCACGTCAGCCAGGTCGCGGCCGAGGTCAGCTTTGCGCGCGAGGACGAGGACGACGACAAGGTCAAGGCGCTCGAGTTCTACGCGCCCGTCGGCAGCCAGGCGCGCGCCCGGCCGGACACGGGCGCCCCCCGGCGCCTGCTGCCCTTGTTCCCTGGGCGTCGCGCGGACGTGCGCGGAGCCGCCGCCAGGTTGTGCGGACGCGCGCGGAGTTGCCGCCAGGCTGCAATAGCTAGCGGGCGACCACTTCTGGTGCTGGCGCCTGTCACGTGTGACGTGCACACGGCCTCCGTCTCGAACCTGGGTCGCCGCAGGCTCGTGCGGACCTAGTGCTCCGCCCCCCGCATGCACGCGCCGAGCGCACTGTGCCCCGCGCAGGTGCGCGTCAAGGTGACGGAGGTGCGCGACGACGGCGCCGGGCCGCCCAGGATAAACTGCAGCATAAAGGCCGTGGACCAGGCGACCGGCGAGGACCTGGATCCTAGCAACGCCCTGGCGGGCGGCGGGCGCGGGCCTGGCGGCGGCGGCGGCGGCGGCGCGCGCGGGCCCGTCAGCGACGCCCCGCCCGAGGCGCGGGCCGGGGCAGAGCACACCAGCGCACCCGTCTGCGCTGCCGCCCATGAGGCTGTCCGCAGGACGTCCGGGCAGGGCACTCGGCGCACCGCACGGGAAGCCTCCCTTTGAGCAGGGCCGTGGCAGCGGCCACAGCATGCAGACGCGCAGCGCGTGGCTGCCCGTGCGACGCTCGCCCGCCGTGCTCACGCGCGCCCGGCGCTCGCTGCAGCTGCCCCGGAGCGGTCTTGAGCAGCAAGCCAGAGCATGCGGCGGGCCGCGCAGGTGGGCGCCGTGCTGCGGGGGACGGTGTCGTCAGTGAAGCCCTACGGCCTGTTTGTGCGCCTGGAGGGCTTCCGCGCCAATGCGCTCGTGCACCTGTCCCAGGTGCGGCGGCCGCCTGCGCGCGCCGAGCACGGCTCTGCCCACAGGACGCAAAACCTGCAGGTTGAAGGCAGTCTGCGCGTGCCTGCTGTGGGTGCTCATGCCCACTGCGCGCACGTCATGGGTCCCTGCATACAGCAGCCGCACCACCAGCATGGGCAGGCCGGTGTCTGCCTGGTCCACAGGGTGCAACAGGGGCATGAGACCAGCAAGCGTGACGCCTGCACACGCCCCGCGAGCAAGGCGGGAGCCGACCCAAAGCCTGCAGGATGCATCGGCGCGCCGCCGAGCAGCCCTCGGCCATGCACTCTGTTGTCCCCAGGAGGCCGCTTGGCGCGCGCGCAGGTCAGCGAGCACCTGGACATCGGGCGCGACGAGAGCGACGAGGCCAAGGTGGAGGCGCTGTCCGCTGTGCACGCCGTGGGCGACGCGCTGTACGTGAAGGTCTGCTGCTGCCTCGCTGCCGCCCGAGCAGGCACCTCAGCAATCTACACAGCCGCGCCTTGCACCCAGCTGGCTGTGCAGGGTGCAGGCCCGGTGCCGCGCGTGAGCGGCGCTGAGCAGCCGGTTGGGGTGCCGTGAATGAGGCTGGGGCTGCTTGAGCGCGCGGCCGGGTCGTCCCCGCCGCCTTGCAAGCCCAGGCCGGCTGCCGGTCGGTCACGCGGCCTGCCCGTGTGCACCTGCAGAGCAACGGGGAGCACGGCCAGGCGAGCGGGGGTGCCGCGCCCGCGGCCGCCGCGCGCAGGGCTGTGCAGCACGACTTGGCGCTGCGCGTGCGGGCGGCCATAGATGCTGTGCGGCGGGTGTGGAAGACCCTTGATTGGAAGTTCTTGGTGGCCAGGTGGTGGAGGTGAAGGAGGACGACGGGAGCGGGCGCGGGCCCAAGGTCGCCGCGTCGATCCGGCTGGCGCGCCAGGCGCGCGCCTGCGCGCGCGCCCTGGGCCCGCTGCGAGCCGCCAGCGCGCCAGGCACCACCGAGGCGGAGCAGGTTGTGCAGAGCGAAGCGGTGCTGAGCAGCAGGGCGCGTGGCGCGCCGTGTGTGCACGCCGTGGCCCGCCGCGTGTCACAGCATCTGTGCCACGCGACCTGCTCTGCTTTTTGCCTGTGTGTTCGAGGAGGCTGATTGTAGAGCTGTCGGCGCAGTCGGACGGGACGGACCTGGACCCGCACAACCTGAAGTGGCAGCCGCGGGGCGAGGGCGGCGGCGGCCGCGGCGCCGCACCTGCTCAGGTCGCAGTTGTTGAGGACGGTGCGCCGCGGGAGCTGCGGCGGGGCGCTTTGGTTTGCTCGCCACTGTGTGGGAGCGCCGCGCTTAAGGAGCGATGCCGTGGGGTGCGCTTGGCCTGCTATCTCCTGGAGTGTATGGCTCGCTCCAGGCAGATAGGTTGTCGATCAGGGTTTATGTGTGTGCATGAGGCTTGCTCGAACTTTCGGGAGCTGGAGTGCCACATGCTGCAGCTCTGTGCCGAGGTAGCAAGCTGGCGCGGCGCCAAGACCCTGCGCGCTGGCGCAGGCGGCAAGGTGGACTGGGGCCACCTGGGGGCGGATGTGAAGCGGTACGGCGACGGAGGGAAGAGCTACAAGATGGTGGGCGACGAGATCGACGCGCTGCCCGCGCCGCCGCCGCCGCCCGCCGCCGCCGGGCCCGGCCCAGGCAGCGCGGCCGCGCTCAATGGCGCCGACGCCCCCGCAGGCGCGCGCACCCCCAGGCCCAGCTGTGCAGGCCGAGCACGACTGCCTGGTCACATTTGCAGTCGCGGCGAGGGTGGCACCGGCGCTGATGGTGGGTGCAACAGTGCCGAGGCGGTCCCACCTGGCGGAAGATGGACTGCGTGTGCGTCATGTGTTCATGCCGGCCTGGCCCCACAGCACACAGCACCGTGCATGGACCCAGTTTAGGCGACGATGACACGCCTGATTGTTGTCAAGCACTAATGCATGACTGTCACTCACATGCGACTGGCGTGCATTGTCGCTCGACATGCGTGCACGCGGGGGCGGCAGCGGCGGGCGTGACGAGCGTGGAGGAGGCGCTGGCGGTGCTGGCCAAGTACGGAGCCAGAAAAAAGAGCAAGACAGCGAAGAAGAAGAAGGAGAAGAAGGACAAGCACGCCAAGGCGAAGAAGCACAAAAAGCACAAGAGCTAGCGCGGCGCCTGTAACAGCGCAGCTCTCGGCTTTGTGCAGGCGCCAGACATAGCTCATTTGCTCGGGGTACACATGCTTCGCAATCGTCACCAGCACTCAGTTTCAGGGCACACTCTGCTGCTCTTGTGCATGCAGCAGCAGCATTCTAAGCCTGCATGCAGGCACCGCAACACCCTGCCCTCGTGGATGACCATTCGTTTCTCCCAGCAAGGCGCATGTGTTCGCCAAGGCCCTACGCAGGGCCCATCGTGCTGCGGCGCCGCGCGGAGCGCGCCGCGGCCGCCGGCGAGCCGCCGCCGCCCGCGTCCCGCGGCGGCGTCAGCGTGCCGGCAGCGTTGTCGACCTGGAAGCCCTCCTGCGCCGCATGGGCATGCCATCAGCGCCCGTATTGCTGCGCATGTGCAGAAAGCCTCATCTGTGACCAGTGATGTCGGTCGTAGCCCTGGCCTGGTGTCTGCATGCCCTTGCACAGGCACCCCGCTGCTAGTGTCAGCGTTTGAGGGATACCCTCGAGATTGACAGCACTGCAAAAGAGATTGCCTGGCGTCCGCACACCACAGCGGCGCGGTCAGTGCGCTAGCGCAAACCGCACAAGTGTGCACCAGTGACACTGGCAACGGCGTGTGGCTGCCGCCGTGCTGCAGCAGGCGGCACTGTGGCTGCCAGCTCGACGCAGCGCTTCTGGCTCTCGCGGCTGCTGCAGGGCCGCGCCTGCAGTACCAGGCGATTGAATGTGGCGCCACCAATCTTAATGGCCTTGCCCGTGCGCTCGTTCAGGATGAGGCCGCGCTGCACCAGCGGCGACACCTGCCGGCCGGCCGCCCGCCAGGGCATCAGCGGCCCAGAGTCCGGATACCTGGTCAAGCACTTGGCCGCACTCGTCACATACGAGCACTCTTTCAGGTTTCGGAGACATCGCCAGACACAGCCCGTTATACTGCATCATACTGCGCTGCGACATGACCAGGCCCCAAGCGGGCCCGAGCACCTGCGCCTGGTCGCCCGCGGCCGCAGCCGCCGGCGTGCTGCTGCGCGGGCGCGCCAGCAGCGCGGGCTGGCTGCCGGGCGTGCCCGGCGCCGGGCCCCTGTCCGGCTGCAGCCAGGCCAGCGCGCCGCCGCGTGGCTCCGCCGGACCTGCGCGCATGAGCGGCGCAGGCGGCACCTGCTCAGAGGATGGCCTGAGCCTGGCCAGCCACTGGCGTGCTGACACGCGGGTTGCAGGCAAGCACTATGCCTATATACGCTTGCCAGTCTGCAGCCTGCTCCAAAGGGCCTGCGTCACACCGCCGAGCCAACAACAAGCAGCTGCAGACAGCATGCGCCAGAAGGGCAGGCGAGCGGGGCTGGCAGGCTTCTGGCAGACCGCAGACGCGCGGCGGACGCCGATGCGGCGCACTGTGCTGGTAGGGCACGCATGGGCCCGGGGGGCGGCCGGCCCGCATGCACGGCCGGCTGGCGGGCGCACCCGGGAAGGGAGCCATGTGCGTGGCCGCAAACGCATCGCCGCCCTGGCTCCTGCTCCCGGCTCCCCGGCCGCCCGCGTCGCCTGCCCCGCCGTCCTGCCAGCCGGCCCAGCCGTCGCCGGCGGGGCCCGCGGGCGCCTCCCGGCCGCTGGGCGCCGGCTCGGCCCCCATGCGCGCGGCGGGCTCGCCGGCCACGCGCAGGCGCGGGCCGCTGTTCACGCGGCTGCTGCTCTGCGCAGCAGCGGGCGGAGACCCGTCACCCGCCTGTCTGGGTGACTGCCATATCAGCGCTCTCAATGTGCGGCGAAGCAGCGTCCCTTGAAAAGGCACTCAGCTTCCTGCAGCTATTCGTGCGTGCTACTCCCCTTAGTATGCAACCCATGGCTCATGCAGGCGCCGGCGCGGGGTATGCAACCCATGACTCATGCACCGCTCCAATGATGAGCATGATCCAACATGCGACGCTGCAGGCCGAGTGGCATTCGAATGCAAAGCCTGACCTGCGCAACGGCGGGCGGTAACGTGTCCGCGGCGTCCGCCGCGACCGCCGCGTCGATGCTGCGGGCGCCGCGCGCGTGCCCGCGCGCCAGGACGGCCCAGGCACTGCCAGCCACGGCACGCACAAGCTGCCTGTAGCATCGCACGGTATGTCAAGGCACAGATGCCGCCGACGCGCTGCGTCGCATCGAAGACTGAACAGCAGAGTGCAGGGCGCACTGCCAGCTTGTCATGTATATGCACCTTCCAAAGCAGCACGGCACAGCACTTGCGTGCAGCGAGCGACAGCACAGCAAAGTCTAGCCAAGGGCTATGCAATGCGGGCCTGCTAAGAAACTGGCAGATCAGCCGCCGAGGTGCGTGCTGCACCCCCTTCCGAAGCACTTACTGTAGCGGTGGCTGATTATGCCGGCATGCGGGGAGGCGCACCCGGCGCGCGCAAAGACGTCATATGCGACCAAACAGCAGCACAGCGCAGCCGACGCCTCCGGCAGCGACGTGCCGATGCCCACCAGCGCCAGGCCCGCCAGCTTCAGCGCGTACTTCAGGATCGTGCGCAGCCGCACCGCCGGCGGCGTGCGCCCCTGCGCCAGCGCCTCGGCCACCTGTCGCAGTGCGCCTGGGATCGCATGGAGGCTCCACGTCATGGGTCAGGGTTAGGGTTAGGGCATGCAGCTGGACTTTGAGCTACACGAGGCACAGCGCGCGTCTGTGCGTTGGACGGCGCCTCTGGCTGCCAGGGCCCAGCATCACGGCGTGCAGCAGCACCCGGGAGCGCCGCCGGAGCAATCAGAGCGGAACGGCAGAGCCTGCGGCGGCATTGTGGGAGCGACAAGGGGAGGCGGCGGCGCGCTGCCCCAACAGAGCGCCAACGGGAGCGCTGCGCCGGCCGCCATGGCGCGGCGCACGGACCGCCACGCCGCCGCCTGACGCGAAGCAGCAGCCTGCACAGCGACGCAGCCGTGCGCGGGCCGCGCCTGCAGGTCGTCGGCGTCGTAATAGTAGGTCACAGCCAGCCCCGCCAGGCCCCAGGCCGCCAGGTACGCCAGCGCTGCCTGCACAGAGTCAGGGTCAGCCGCCGCAGCCCTGTGGCCGCTCGCTTCAGACCGCGTGTGAGGGAGCCAGGCGGCAGGCTTGGCTGCATGCCGGCCGCTGCACCGTAAGGATGCGGCGGTGCGCCGAAGCCGGGCGGCACCAGGGCTGGACCGGGCACTTTCATGCTGCGCCAGCCATTGGCCGGCGAGGTACAGCCGCATCACTGTATGGCTGCCTCCTGCTACGCAGTGTCAACAAGCGCGCGGAGGCTCGGGCCCGGCGTCTCCCAACAGCGGCCCGGCAGGAGCACCCGGTGCACCACGGCCCACGCCAGAAGCCCAGGAGGCAAGGCCAGTGATCATCCCCCATGATCTGTCCAATGTATACACCCCCACATTCGCACACATGTCGCCTCAGCAGAAGTGCGTAGCCGTGCGTGCGGCCAACCGCCCAGACCGCCCAGCTCCATGCGGCCGCCTGCACGGGGGCCTAGTTGCGCAAGGGCAAGCGGGGAGCGGCCGCGCGGGCCCGCGCACGTTGCTGTAGACGAGCTGGCGGAAGGACGGGACCCAGTGGCCGAACACCAGGCGCACGGTGGTCGCAAAGCTGCTGCCGAGCAGCGCGAAAGACGCCGCGACCGAGCGCCGGCTGGGCATGAAGCTGCGCGCCCACACCCCCGGGCTGTGAGCAGAGGCGCGCGCGGCGCGGGGCGGCCGCAATGGCTGCGGCGTCCAGCATGCCGCCTGCTCCTTGTGCCCGCCCGGGCCCCTGCCAGGCTATGGTGTACCAGTGTTCTGCTGCATGCTGCGCAGCATTGCGAGCATGCTCCGAACTCCGCTCGAGTGCAGCTTGATCTCCAGCACTGCCCGGGTTTCACACCCATGCTGCACTGCGGTCTGCTCAGGGTGTGGCCGCATGGCAGAGCCGCACCGCGACACCGCAAAGGCGAGGATGAGCACCGACAGCAGCATGAACGCCAGGCCGCCGGTGCCGACGCGGAAGGCGCGCGAGCGCGACAGCGGCGCGGCGGCCAGGAAGAGCACGGCGCCAGCCACCGCCGCGGCCGCAAGCGCGGGCGACGCGGCCTCGCGCACCTCCAGGCTGCAGCCGGACCCTGCGGCCCGCAGGACGCACAGCACGAGCGTGGGGTGCTGGGCAGGGCGGACCCAGCACAACCGCCGGCATGTCTGCCCATGGAGGGCGCGCGGGGGGCGTGCATGTCCTTGAGCTGCTGGCGCGCTCGGCAGCCCTCTGCCCGCTGTAGCATGCACGGTAGGTCGCAGCAGGTCGCATGAGCCAGAGCTGCAAGGCTGCCAGCTGAAATGTGTTGAGATGGCGTGATACTGTTGCTTCGTCGGCGAAATATAGCAACACACGGCTGGGGATATCAGGGCGAACGAGGGTTGCCACGCGGAGGGCGCGCCTGGGCTGGCCGCCCGCCCGCGCGGGCCCGCCAGCGCCACATGCGTGGTGCCAAACGGCGACACGCGCACCGCGCACGCCCCCGGCGCGCCGCCCGCCCAGCGCTGCCAGCCGCACCACACGCTCTCGTGCGCCGCCACACGCGCCGCCAGGTCCTCCTCCGCGCGCGCGACAAACACCGAAAAGTCCTGCGCGCGCGGCGGCGCCGCTAGTGCATTACGGAGAGCGGGCCGCCGCGGCCGCCTAGTGCAGTGCGCGGGCGGCGTGGCCACCCTTGCAGAGGCAGGCCCCCTGCTGCTGGGCGCGGCGCGCGTCGCAGAGTCCTGTGCACGCAGCAGGCGCTTGCAACAGAGCTGGGCTGGAGCTTGGTATACGTTGGCATGCTGCAGGCGGCAGCAGAACAGCCTTGCCAGCAAGGCAGGTGGAGGTGATCAGGTCAGCGCGCGCCCGCGCTGTTACACAGGGCTGGATCAGGGTCTGCGCCGGCCGCGCGCCTTACGCTCGGGGCAGGACACGGTGACGGTCTTGTCGAACCATAGGTACGGCAGCAGGCGCCAGCGCGGCACGCCCGGCACGCTCGCATAGTGCACGTCGGTGCCGTCCGGCAGGCGGAATGCCTTGTCGAGCGCGGTGCTGCGGCGCGGCGCCGCGCGCGCGGCCTGCAGCAGGAGCAGCAGCGCGGCGCGCAGCGCCGCCGTGCGCCGCATCGCCCCGGAGAGTGGCGCCTGGGGCCGGACCGCAGATCGGGCGTGATCTGGCAGCGCCTGCTCCTGCGGCCTGCACTAGCCAACTGGCCTGTTCACACTGATGAGCGCTCTAAAACAAGTGCGTGGCCAAGCTCGGCTGACAGACAGCCATCCGTTCTAAGCGCCTTCAGGAAACATTGCAAGCTATACGAGCTCGTGCTATGTCACACAATGATGGATACGGGAGTCGAGCCTTGCCCGTTTCACACAGGCTGGCCAAGGACTGACCCTGGGAAACACCCCTGCAACTCTGCTTTGAGCTCATGCTGAGCTGTACCTCGGAGTCCACCTGGGTGGGAGCTCTCGCGGGCCGGTATGGCGTTGCTCCTGAGCAGCCGCTGTGTGCACGCGGGCCCGCGCGCCGCGCCGCCGTGCCCCTGCAGCGCGCTGGCGCCGCGGAGCAAGGACTTTGTTCCCTTGCCGCGGGCCGCCTGCCCGCTGGGCCCGGGCCGCGGGCCGCCCTCGCCGCTGCGGTCGGGCGCGGTCCGGGCCATAAACAACAACAACTCCTCAGAGCTGACGCCGGCCTTCGATTTGGTCAACTACTTGGAGTGCAGAGTGCACAACGGTGGGCCCTCTCGATCGATCAGGCCCTTGAGTTGTCGGCCGGTCGCCCTGGCACTGACGCATCGGTCCTACCCCGCAGTGGAGCTCAGCAGGCACGGTCACTTCGACGGGCATATTATAAACTTGAGGATCCTGGATCGGCCGGGCCATGTGCTCCCCGTGCACGTCGGTGAGCCACAGCCGCAACAAGGCCCTGCTTGTGCGATTCGCCCCGGGGTGCAGCGGGTGCGGGCAAGGCAATGCGCGGGCATTGCCGCTCATGCCCTGTGCCCGGCGCGCGCAGGCAACTTTGAGGTGTCGGCTCTGCAGAGCAAGCTGCGCGGCACGCCCACCGCGGTGCGGTGCTCTCCGCGGCTGACCGCTCTTACTCTCCAGCTGCGTCCCTGTTGTGACACGCACCCCATGGCCGCGGCCAAGCCCGTCGCCGCCGGGCGCGCGCAGGGGCGGCCGCTGACGCACGACCTGTACAAAGACACGCTGGAGAAGCTGGGCTACCGGGTGCGCGGCGGGCCCGCTGCGCGGCGTGTGCACCGCCTGGCTGGGTGGCCGCGCGGCGTCGCCGCGTGCCCGCCCGCAGCCCGCCAAGGGCGCCTGCGCTCACGGCTGGGCGGCACGCAGGTGACTCGCGTGCTGGCGGTCACGGCGATGGTGCACAACGTGTACCTCGCGCGCCTGCACCTGAGCAAGCCCGGCCGCAGCGGCGCTGCAGATGAGCTGGACATCGACGCGCGGCCGTCCGACGCCATCAACATGGCCGTGCGCTTCAACGCGCCAATGTGCGCCACGCGCTGCCCATGCACTGGCCAGCCGCGCGGCTTCGGTCAGCACAGCTCTCAAGTCTTATATCACAGCGCAGGGGCGCGCTCAAAGGCCCGATACCGTTGGGCGGGGGCGAGCCTGTGCAACAGGCTTTCACTGTGACTCTGGTGGCGCAGGTATGTGCACAAGGACATTGCGACGCGCATGGCGGCGCCCAGCACGAGCGTGGAGCCGGAGAGCGCGGCGGAGATCCGCGCGAGCTGCAAGCAGGAGATCATGCGCTTCAACGACCCCACGTTTGAGTACAAGCTGAAGATGGCGGTCGCGATCGCCGACGAGCGCTTCGCCGACGCCGCCAGGCGCGCTGCGGACGAGCTGCCTCAAGCAGAGCCTGCCGCTGCCCACAACGGTGTTGCGCGGTCAGCAGCCATGCCTAACGCCCGGGCCGCTCCATACACACGCCGCACTGCCGAGCGCAGCCCGGCACACCAATGCGCTGCGGCGTGGCATGGCGGCATGCGCTCGGGTCGCCAGCAGCCAGGCTGTCACTGGTCAGCGGTCACGGCACGCGCAGGGCGAGCGCCGCCGCGCTGCCTGGCAGAGGCAGCGCCGCCGCCGCAGAGCTCCGGCGCCCGGCCCCAGACCAGCGCCCGCGCGCCGCGCAGGCTGCGCGACCAGGTGGAGCGGCTGCTGGCGAGCGACCGCGCGCTGGCGCTGGTGGTCGCGATCGAGAGCGCGCTTGAGGACGACCGCCTCGAGGCGCGCGCGGGCGCTTGTGCTCTCAACCGGGGCGTGCTCGTGAGTGATGCGATCCTGGCTGGACCACCTGTCTGGTCACTGGGTGCATGCGGCGGGCCTCTCTTCCCTCAGTGCTGTGGGGCATGTCAATGACTTGAGTGCATTTGTAGTGCGCCAGGGCGGCGCCCCAGGCAGTCTTCCGGTGTTGGCTGACCTGCGGGGCTGGCGCACTCGATTAGCGCAGCCCCTGCACGTGCGCACGAGCGCAGCGCCGCGCGCCCGAGCGCTGCGGCTGTGCAGCCCATGGACCAGAGGGCCGACAGCTGTGCAGGCAGGCTGAGCCACAGGGGCCCGGGGCGAGGCGGGGCTGAGGGGCGGCCGCCGCGCCGCAGGAGGCCGCGCAGCTGCGCAACAGCCTGCGGCACCTCATGCGCGCGCGCCCGGCCCAGGTGCAGAGCTGAGCGCGCCCGCCGCGCCCCTCAGCCCCGCGGCCCCAGCTCGCGGCGCGCCGCGGCGCGCCGGCGCAAACCTGCGCCCGCCCGCGCGCCCTTCAGCAGCGGGGAGCGCCTTGGATCCCGAGCGAGAGGCTGGGGAGGGGGGGCGGGCCAAGGCCTCCGCCGCTGACAGCCTTGCCGCACTTGTATCTCATTATGTAGCTTTTACAGGGGCGCGTGCGCCCCGCCGCGCTGAGCGCCCGCTCGGGCGCGTGTACCAACGCGCCGTTTGCCTGCGGTTAGGGGATTTTCTCGCCTCCCTCATCTCTGTTTGCAACTTTCATGTGCGCGCACCGCATCAGCCTAAACCAGGTCACAGTCATGTGCAGGGCATTGAACAGTGTGCGCAGGGCGGTGTGTATATGCTGCGCAGATGTATGGTATGGCAGGGCCGGCGTTCTTGCTGCAGTGGCCGCGGACAGCGGCGCTGCTGACTTTTGTTTTGGCTGCAGAACTTGTATGAGCAGGATTCGACCTAGGTGCTAGGGCGCTGGTAGCCGGGGCGGCACGGGGCAATGCGCTGGGTCCACAGGCGCTCAGCTGGTGGGAGCTGGTCCTACAACGAATAGTGGCAGCTCAGCCAAGGCTTTCTTTGTAACGGGTAGCTTTCCCTTGGGCGCACTTCCACTATGCTCGATGCATTTCACTCATTTCACTCGGCGCATGGCCTGGTCGATTGACTTGCCTCCCACTCACAACCTGTCTGCATGGACAGGACATAGGACGTGCCTCAACCTGAAGCAGGCACAGCAGCAACATAACGCCATGTGAACAGACAGAGGTCGCTCCAAACCACGCTGCGGCACTGCCTAGACGTGCAGACTCCCCGCGCCAGGCCCTGCACGGGGCCCGCCAGTCCAGCAGCGCAGCGCAGCACACCATGCAATGCTACAGAGGCTCCTGCGCGCGCCTGGCATGCGCCCGGGATGCACTTGCCACATACGGTACCCCACCACCCACACCAATTCGGCCCCGCCCAGCTATCGAGGCAGAAGCACAGCACAGCGCGCGCGTGCGCACCCGCGCACGCCCCAGCAGCTGCTGACAGCCCTGCCGCGCACAGCAGGCCAGCAGGAGCAGTGCTCAGGCGCGGGCTAGCCGCTCCTCGAGCGCGCCCATAGCAGGTGCTGCCGTGCGGAACAGGCTCTTTCCCCGGCTGCCACTCATGGCGCAAGCAGCACACGGCGCGCAGCCCGCATTCGCACACGGCCTGCCCGCACATCCCTTGGCGTGCCGCTCGCTCAGCTCTTTGCCGCAGGCATCAGCCACAAGCCTGGCACATGCACTGACGCCCTGATAGCGTCGCCGGAGAGTCAGGAGGGGGCGCGCCAGGCAGATGCCATCACCATGCGCATTATGCTTTGTTTCCCGCTCAGGACACGGCTGCGGTCCATGCAATCGGGCGTTTAGAAGGCAGCCGCGCGCCCCGCCCGCGCGCACAACCCTGGGAAACCCCGCGCTCAGGACGCGGCCGCGGGCTCCGCGGCGCGCGCGAGCGCCTGCGAGTCGGGCGCGAGGCCCATCGCGTTGAGCCCGTTGTCCGCGTACAGCACCGCGCCAGTCACCGCCGAAGCCAGCGGGCTGAGCAGGAACGCGGCCGCGGCGCCCACCTCGCTCGCCGCCAGCTCCTTCTGCACCGGCGCGTTCGCGTACGAGTATCTGTGCCGCGGTGCGCGCGCGCGTCAACGCGCGGTCCTCTCGGCACGGCCCGCACCCTCAATGTGGTCCGCACCCCCGGCGCCCCGGTCGCGCCCAGCTGCCCCGCGCCCGCGCCTCGCGGCGCGGCGCGTACCCGGCGCGAGTGCGAGCGCCCGCCGGGCCGGCGCCCGGCCGCGCCCGCGCTGGCACGGCTGCAGCGCCGGCCGCTCTTGAGCCAGCGAGCGTGCCCCGGGCGCCGGGCGCACCCATATCAGCACAGGCCCCCAGCATGCCAGCCCACAGTGCGGCCTCGTGCGCGACACCCAGCACCGGCCCCACGGCGCCCAGGCAGGAGCGCGCCGGATCATGTCGTCGATGAAGCCGATGGCCTTGGCGGCGCGCGAGCCGAGCGGGCCCGCGGAGATGGTGTTGACGCGCACGCCCCACTTGCGGCCCGCCTCGTACGCAAGCACGCGCGTGTCGCTCTCTAGCGCCGCCTTTGCGCTGCTCATGCCCCCGCCGTACCCTGCCGGCGACACGCGCGCTGTCGAGCTGGCGCGGCGCAATGCAAGGAGGCTGCTCAGGTGCGCGAACGCAGCGGTGACAGCAACTCGCGTGGACAAGCATGCATCCCTGTCTTAACAGGTGGTGGCCGAGCCGGACATGCCCTGACAGCAAAGCGCGCCGCGGCAGGCAAAGAGCTGCACCGGCCCACAACTCCCTCTCACTGGCTGCCCAGGCCGCACCGGGCACGATGCGCTCAGACGCGCGGTAGGTGAGCGACACAGCGGCGCCGCCGCGGTTCATGAGCGGCCCAAAGCGCTGCAGCATGGACACGTACGAGTACGCGGACGCGCTCAGCGCCGCCAGGTAGCCCTGCGCGCCTCACAGCAACGCAGGCCGCTCAGCCGCCCGTCGGTCTGGAGCGAGCCATAATCGTCAGCACATGAGGGCAGCAAGTCAAACCAATGTAGCCATGCGAAGGCCCCGGCCTGTTGCGCGCTGGCCCTTGCAGGCGAGGCTGCCGCAACATGCACCAGCCCTGATAAAACCTCGAGCACTCTGCGTCCAACAGGGACAAGGCTCCGCCTCAGACGTGTTGGCCTACCGATGCGGTCGCCGCGCCTCTACCTGCGTTGTCCTCACGCCCAGCGGCCTGATGCGGCGCGGCGCAGCTATTGACCAGGCAGGGCAGGGGCGCGCCTTGCGCGAGGTCTCCAGCAGCGGCTTGGTGACCTCGGGCCCGTTGGCCAGCGAGTGCACCAGCACGTCGACCGACCCAAAGTCCTTGGCGACCGCGTCCGCCACCTCCTTCATCGTGAAGCCCTGGTCGGCCGCCGCCGCGTACCGCTTGTTGCTCTTCACCTGCGCGCCAGCGCCGCGCACCCCTGCCTCAGCTCCTGAGCCATGCTCTGGCTCGATGCTGTGCGAGCGCGGCTCGTGGGCACGGCCACAGCACCAGTGATGCAGGTCAGGCAGGCGCAGGCAGCCTGCAGACACAGACAGGCTTTGTTCGTTACACTCTATGTGAGCACGCTGAGAAGGTACAGCGCCATAGAAGGACAAGTGGGCTCGCACATCCTCGGGCACGTCCTCGGGCGTGTCATACACGGCGTCCATCGGGTAGATCTTCGCAAACTCCATCAGCGCGCCGTTGGACAGCTTGCGGTTCGCGTCAAACTTGCCGCGCCGCAGGCTGCTTTCAAAGATGTTGAGCGCCGGCACCTGCGGCGCAGGAGCCTCAGGGGCGCGTGCAGGACACGCGGCGGGCGGCCACGGCCTGGCTTGACCGCTGCGCGCACCCACACGCCCAGCGAGATCTCGGCGCCGGCCTCCGCAAGCGCCTTGGCAATGGCCCAGCCAAAGCCCTGCGGCAGGACGGAGTCCTTCAGCGGCGGGCCGTTGCAGGCGCACGTGCATGCAAGGAAATGATGCGGTAATGATGCATTCCACATCGGCCAAGTTGCTCAACAGTGAGCTCACAAGTACTCTCAAGAGTCTCAATAAGCAACATTGCAAACAGACGGGCGAATGTTTGCGCCTGGTCATCAGCGACTCCGGCAATGAATGCGTGCTTCCCTGCGCCCCCAATGTGGCACCATTACTTCCTGCTCCTGTGCTTGTGCGACCATGCTGTCTCACACTGGTGCCCGTTGCATACGCGTTCCGCCTCAGCTCACCGCGCAGGTCGATCAGCAGGCCAGGCCCGTTTGGCGCGGAGCCGTTGCTTGATGCCGCCCGCACGCACAGCCTGCAGCGCGGCGCCCCTGGCCGGAACGCTCTCCCGGCAAGCGCGGTCGCCCTGGCTGCGCCTGGGCCGCTGTGCAGGGGTGCTGCCAATGCAGGCGCTGCCAGCGAGCGTGGCACGCCGCGCACCGCGCCAAGCACGCTCTTTGCGCACGATGCAGCCACCATCCTTGGACCTCGCGGTGACTGGCTCGCCATTGCCAAGCTGACCGGTGGCGAGGCCTCGGAGCTAGGGCCAGGTGGGTTTAGGTGTTACAGCCTCAGGAGCTGGCATCCACTGCACAACTCAAACTTGTTGTACAGTCCAACATGACTCTGCTTCAAGCAGAGCACGCGGATGCAGCATGCAGTCACATTGGCCAGTCATTGCTGCGGCGGACCGCCCCACCACCGCTCAGGCGCCGGCGGTGGCACGACCGCCGGCGGCGGCCGCGGCCGCCCCACCGCAGCCTGGCCGCCCTGCCCACGCGCCACTGACACCATTACCATCCATGCATCCAGCGCTCCTGCTTCCACAGCGCTTGTCGACAGGCATCACAGGACCTGGAAATCGTCGACCAGCTCGCCGCCTGCTTTTACCCGGCAGTCCCCGCCAAGGTGCATCCACCCCTCCACAAAGACCAGCCTGGCGATAGTAGGCAAGCTAGAGCCTGGCCTCCTGAGAAGCTGGCGGCACTGCGCGACGGGGCAGGGGCCAGGGTGACCACGGACTGCAGAGAGCTGGTGAGGTGAACAGGGCGGTGTGCATGGGCTACGCAGGGACTGACACTGTCAGCAGGCTGTCGGCCACAGGCCGGCAGGGGAGGCAGAGCGGGCTGGCTGGGGGGCCAACATCTGCGCCGCACCGCCGGGTTGGCCAGGTTGGCCAGGTGGGGCGGCAGTGCGGACGGCGGCGGCGGGCCCGGCAAGGCCCCCCCAGGTGCGCCAGCTGGCCCCCTGCAAGCGCCTCAGCAGGCTCGGCGCCAAGTCCGCCGCCCACGCTTGGCTATGAGTAGCAGGTTACGAGGCCTCCTGTAGCATGCCCAGGGCAGCCTCGCTCGCCAGAACTGGACAGCCCGCATCCTTTGCCGCACTGGCCGCTAACAGGATGCGCATCCGGCACACACGAGCGCGCGCTGCACCAAAGACAGGCCGCTGCATAAAAAGGGGGTACAGCAGACGGACGGGCAGCAGCGGCAGACCTTGCGCCCATGAGGTGCGGCGGCAGCGGCAGGCCCGCGCGGCCGCCGCTGCCATGCGCCAGCAGCGGCGGATGCGCGGGCGAGGCTGTGGTGGCGGAGCTCATCGACAGCGTCGGCGACAGCACCGCCGCGGGCGCAGGCGGCGGCGAGGGCGCAGGCGCAGGCGGCGGCAGGGGCGCAGGCGTGGGTGCGGGCGCGGCGGGCACGCCCTCCGCCGCCGGCGCGAGCGCCGCTGCAGCGCCCGCGCCCGATCCTGCGCTGCATGCGCGCATGGTGAGGCTCGCGCACAGGCACAAGGTTGTGACAGGAGCGTTCTAAATCACCGTCAGGAAAGCAGGCGGCGGCAGACATGCATTTCCCGGCAAGGCCGAGCGCGTGCGCTTGCCCGCAGAGCCGGACCCTCTGGACGGCATCGGCGGCGCACCAGCGGCGGCGCCAAGCGCGCGATCTGCGCGAGACGCGGTAAGTGAGCATGAGTGTTGGCCACCCGGACGCTGCGCTCGCCTGCAGGCATCGCGTCCGACGCCCTGGGCGGCGGCACAGCAGGTGCGACGCATGGGCAAGCCATGATACCAGGTGGCACCACTATCCAGTGCAGCACGTGCAGGGCACCCAGGCCTGGCGGCCGGAACCCGTTGGCATGGGCAGAGCCTCTGCTCATACGACAACCCCCAGGCGCCCCAGGGCCCGAGCTGCGTGAAAATCCAAGGCACGCGGCGCGCGCCTGGGGCAAGCACCGTCGCCCGCGCCGGCAGCGCAAACGCGGCGGCGGCGGCCGCCGCTGCGGGCGGCGGCGGCGGCGGCGGCGGCAGCGGCGGCGGCGGCGGCGGCGCGGCCTGCGGCGGCGCGCGCGGCGCGGCGCGCGGCGGCCGCGGCGCGTCCACCAGCATCTCGCCCTCCTCCAGCGCCTCCAGCGCGGCCGCATGCGCGCGCGTCGCCTCCTCCGTGTGCAGCACCTGCCCGCGCCGCGCGCAGCAGAGGGACCCGCTCAGGTGCCGGTCTGAGCGGAGGATGGCGGTGGAGGTGTGCTTCTCAGTGGCCGCTCCGCTCTTCCTGCGGCGCGCGTAAGACCGCCGTGGCCTGGACATGAAACAGACACTGCACAGTCTGGAACGAGCAGGCGCGCATGCCCACGGACGCGGACGGCCGGACGCTGCATGTGCGCGCCGCCCTGCGCTGCCGGCATACACGAGGGAGCAGCGCGCCATGGAGGGGCCGCGCACCTGCTTCAGCGAGTTGACCAGGCCGTGCTTGACCAGGCGCAGCTCCTGCAGGCGCCGCCGCACGCCGTCCAGCCTGGCCGCGGCCGCCGCGCCGGCCGCCGCCGCCGCCTCGGCTGCCGCCGCCGCCGCAGCCGCGCGTGCGCCCGCCTCTGCCCGCCACGTGCGCTCCACCGCTGCCTGCCGCTCCGCCTGCGCGCGCCGCGTCGTGGCCCTCAGGTCCCGCGGGACCCCGGCGGCGCTTGGCTGCTGCGGCGCACAACGAAGGCGCGCAGGACAGGAGAGACGGCGCAGGGTGCATTGACACAGACGCAACAGGTCGTGGCGCCTGCACGGGCTGCTCCTGTGCTGGGTGCTGTACAAGAGGCGGCAGGCGCCTCCTCATCACACGGGCAGCTCCAAGTCGGTGTCAGCGAGGTCAAGCAGACTCAGCATAGCGAGGTCGCCTCGGCGCGCACAATTCAAATGCACCAACAACATGACTAAATCTACCAAGAGCTGCAGACCCCCACGGGCCGCACAGACGGCGCACCTTTTCCTGGAGCTGCAGGCGGAGCGCTCCGTCCCCGGCCCCCCCGCTGCTGCGCTCCTCGCCTGGCATGGCGCCGGCGCTGCCGGCGCACACCTCGGACGCCTCAGCGGGCTCAGCACGCGCGTCGAGCGACGCCACATGCAGTGGCGCTGCGTCGCCGCGCTCCGCGCTGCCCTCCGCACCAGCAACACCCGGCCCACTGCTCGTCTCCGGATGTGGCGCGCCGGCAGTGCCCTCAGAGTCGCCGCCGCCCTCAACGTCCATCGCTTGCGCGCCGTCGGCATCTTCGTGATCGTGCAGTGCGCCGTTGCTGGACGGCTCGAGCGCCTGCGCGCTGGCCAGCGCCTGCTGCCGTGCCTCCGCCGCTGCTGCCAGGCCCTGCTCGGCCTCGTAGGCGCGCCGCGCCAGGAAGGCTGCGCGGAAGCCCTCCGGCGTCATGGCGGGCTTGGACGCATCGTAGGTGCGCGGGTTGCGCTTCCATTTCTCCAGCGGCAGCATGTGCCAGTGCGCCATCACGCACATATGCAGGCCTGCCTGTGCCCTGGCCACCTCTGTAGGAGCATGAGGCTTTGGGAGGAAATCAAGCGGAGTCACAGCCCAGCTGGTGCAGGGAATTCAGGTCCTGAAAAGGGCAACATGCCATGATGCGCATGCTGAAGAACTCGGCCGCCAACTGCTCATTTACTCGACGTGATTTGCACTAGCCTGCAAATATCTAATGCGCACATATCCTTGCAGGGTGGAAATCGCATCGTTCTAAAGGGCCGGAGGCCGGACGGGTGCCTGCATGAATTGTGCACGCTCCACACGCTAGCATGATGTCTACACAGAGCCTGCATGCTCTACCTGCAGGGTCTTGGGCCCAGAACAAGGCTGCTGTACCAGAGTTGTGGTCACAGCGTTGGCCGGCTGCGGGGTAGCAGTAATTGTTCTGCACCATGCGATAGGGCGGCCTCGGAAACCTTGCTCAGTCCTGCCTCGGGCATCTTGGATGTGGCAGCTGCTGCTGCCACAGGCGTCCAGGTTGGCGCTCAGCGGGTGCACCGGGTACAGCTGGGTATGCTGTGGCAAGCTTAGCAAGCTAGGAGACACCGTGCGCTATTGCAACTCTCGGGGCTCCCTGAGGGGCCTTGAAAGCCGGACAGCTAGGGCGCCACCCTCTTGTGCTACGCGCACCTGCCCAGAGCTTGCTGCAGCTGCTGGGAATGCGAAGTGAGCCCCAGATGCGCCCTACCAGCGCGACTCTGTGGCTTTGCAGCAGCGCTGCCGAGTGCTGCCCCGTGACCGCTGGGGTGCTATGGCGCTCTCAAAGCTCGGGCAGCCGTTCTTGCTGGTATGCCAGGTGCGATACGTACGCGCCCGGCGCGAACAGCAGGCCGCCCAGGCACACGAGCGCCAGCCCTGGCGGGCCCTGCATCGGTGTCAGCGCAAGGCGAACAGGCCGCGTAACTTCTGGGGCAATGCCTGCGGCAAGGCCCTCGGGCCCGCGCCGCTGGCATCAGGAATGGGGAAGAACAACAGGGCAGTGCCAGACGTGAGCATCACGCCACCAGCGAGGATGAGGAAGAGCGCGAGGAGCGTCTCCTTGGTGGGCATCCGGCAACCCCTCCCAGCCAAGCACAGTCATGCGCACCGCCCTGCCAGTCACAAGCGCATCACACCTCTCAATCGGCTGTCGGGCTGTGGTGTGGCAGCAGTCTGGAAAGATGCTCAGGACTGTGTAACCCCCCTTGGAACGCAGCATACCCTGGAAAACTCTGGAGGTCGGGAGGACAGCACGCCCATTAATCCGACCAATTGGGATTGCAAGGGGCTGTGCACCTCTGCTAGCACAGGCCGGCTGCGAGGGCACTCCTGCCCACGCCTGTTGTGTCAGCTGGCAGGAGGCGCCTCCGAACGTGTCGGCATCAGAGCGGACGCGGGCAGCGCAGCGCACACAGCTTAGCGAGGCGCAGCAACTGTAAGTGTGTGTGCCCAGGAACGGGACCGAGGGCAGCAGGCGCGGCGGAGGCCACGGTGCGACGCCGCCAGCCGCGGCCCGCACGCGCATGAGGGCGCAGGCCGGGCGGCTGCGGCTGCCCGCCAGCGCGGCGCCCGGCACCGCGCCGCTGTGGCCAGCAGACCTCGCGTTTGAGTGGGAGCCGCCGCCGCAGCGGCAGCGTCGCTGTGCGCGCCATGCCTGCGGCACGCTGCGGCCGGCCGCGACGTCGGCCGGGGACGCCCCGGCGCGGGCGGGACGGCGCGTGCGCCGGCGGCTGCACGCCTCGCCGCAGCGGCCGCTGGCCAGCCTGGGGCCGCAGCTGCAGGCCGGCGCGCGGCAGGCGCTGCTGATGCTGCCGATGAACGTTCGGCGTTTCCTGGCCGGCGCATTCGCTGGTGCGGGCTTGCTGCCCGTCTGCGCAGCCCAGCCTTGCGGCGGGGCGTTGGCCACGTTTCCAAGCCTGTGCGGGCGGCGTCACGCTGGTGGTGCTGGCGAGCAGTAACAGCCAACCTTTTGCCGCACGCAGGGGCTGCTGCTCACCCACTTGTTTGCTCTTTACCTGATTGGCTGCCGTGAGCTCATAAGCAGGCCGCAGTTGCCCGAGCCAGAGGTGTTGTGGGGCAGGCGCGCTGAGCAAGACCGCAACCGCGCCGATCGAGACTGTTAGGATGCAGATGATGACGTCCGGCAAGGCGCGCCTCGCACGCACACGTCACATGCCCATGGTGTGCGAAGGGCTATGCATGTCGCCCTACGCAACAGGCGACCGGAGCCGCACGCGCTCTGCTGCCGAGCGCGGCTCTAGCGCAGGGCAGTGTAGCTTGCGGGGCTGGGCGCTTCTGCATGCATGCCGGTGCCGCACCAAACGCACCGCGGCGCCGCCGCCTGCGCGCCGGCGTGCGTGTGCCGACGTGCCGCCGCCCTGGGGGTGCAGGGGCGCGTGCTGGAGATCGTGCAGCAGACCTGGGCGCGCGGCGGCGTCTTTGCCTTCTTCTCCGGCAATGAAGCCGGTGCGCTCGCCCGCACGCTGCGCAGGCCCCTGCGCGCCGCGCGCCTGCCCTGCGCTGCGGCGCCCCCGCCCGTGCACCACATCTGCTTGTCTGGCGTGCCACGTTCGCCCTGCCTGTGTCGGCGCCGCTGGGCCTGGACGCAGCAGTTGAGATCGGGAGCATTGCGGCGACACGACTGGCTGTGAAGCTTTCGCTCAGAAGTGTGAGCAAGATATCACAGACCGTAGCAGGGTCGTCTGTTTTGCCGAAGCGGTCTGCTCACGCGCAAGCGCGGCGCAGACATCCTGCGCACCATGCCCAGCAAGGCGATTGAGCTGTCGGCGTTCGACCTGTACAAGCGCGTGCTGGGCGGACGCGACGCGAGCGGCGCGCCCAAGGGACCTGGCGGCGTCGGAACCGCGCTCGCGGGCGCCATGGCAGGTGCGCAGGCCAGCCTTTGCCTGGGTCTGTGCAGAGCATGGGCGAAGGCCTGTTGAAGAGCCCTTCTGGGCAGCCTGAGGGTGTGGCAGAAGACGAGGGTGTGCTGAAAGCAGTCTTCGCACGGGGGAAGCCAGGGCCTCAGCGCCGTTGCCGCTCTGAGAGGGCGCCAATATGTGCCCCGCCCCAGGCCAGCAGGCGCCTCGCTCAAGCTCGAGCTCAGCAGGGAGGCAGCAGCGGCAGCCGCGCAGTGGCGTCGCGGCCGTCTGCCGCAGCCTGCACAGGCGTCTGCACCACTGGCGCAGCGCCCCGGACTTGCATGATGGCATGCTCCCGATGGAGCGGCCGGGCCGACCGCTGGCCTGCCGAAGGGTCCGCGCGGCGCTGCGCGCAGGCGTGACGTCCACGCTGGCGATGTTCCCGCTGGAGACGGTGCGCACGCGGCTGGCGGTGGACCACCGGCGCTACATGAACGTGCCGCATGCGTTGCGCATGATCGCCACCGAGGAGGGCGTTCTCGCGCTGTACAGGGTGCGCGCGCCGGCGCGCCCGCCTCATGCGATGGCCGGCGCGGGGGCTCGGCGGCCGCATCGCGCTCGCTGCGCCTGCCGCAGCGCCCGCTGCGCGCCGCGCCGCGGTACCAGTGCCCGGTTGTGCCTCGTCCAGGACATGATTTGTGAAAGGTTGCGCGTATCGTCAACGTGCTCAGGGACATGCTAAAGCAAGGTCGTGTGCAGCATAGCAGCTGATGACGATCGGCTCGGGCGGCAGGGTCTGACCGCGAGCCTGCTGGGCGTGATCCCCTACTCGGCCGTGCGCCTGGGCATGTACGACGGCCTGCGGTGGGCCTACCGACAGGTGATGCGCGCGCCACGCCGCCCCCTGGCGGGGCACTGCGCCCTGCGCGCGCACGCGGACGCGCTGCTTGTGCCCCCCTGTAGTGCACGCGTGCACAGTGGTGCTTTTGTGCAGGAGTACCGTGGGGTGGTGGGTGCAATAGCGGGCACCACAGGCGCCCTCAGTGCAGGCGCGAGGCTGCAATCAAGGACAGCAGGGGCAGGTGAAGGTTTAGGGGATGCATGTAAGAGCTGCAGGTCCACGCGGTGCTCAGCACGCTCAGTGACTGGCTTGGACATGCGCGGTCCCCGCGCACAGAAGTCCGCCGCAGGGCAGGACAGCCGTGTGGAAGCGCATGCTCGTTTCCAACTCGATCTGAGGGCGCGCGCGTCTCTGGCACCGCCGGGCGCGGCGGCTGTGTCGGGGGCTGCCGCCGAGGCCGTGGCTGCGTGCGCGCGCGCAGTCCGCGGGCACCGAGGATGTGCCGCCGGGCATGACGGCCGTGTTTGGCGCGGTCGCGGCCGTCGCGTCCAGCTCCGCCAGCTTCCCGCTGGAGGTCGTGCGGTGCGTGCCGCGCGCGCCCCGCGGCTTGCGGCCTGTGGTGCATGGCGCAGCCCCCTCCCCCTCCCCCGCCGCGCTCGGCGCAGGCCGCATTGAGCAGCGCGGTGCTACGGCTGACATAAAGTGCTCTTTTACCTGCTGTTACTGTCGGAAGACTGCTGCACTGCACGTGCATGCAGCCCTGCTGTGTGGTGTTGCTGCTGGGGCCATGCTTGCGGCGCAGGCTGGCTGGCTCAGCATGCCCCGCCCTGGCCTGCTTTGGGTTCCCGCAGGGAGCACGCACGCAGCAGCGAGTGAAGTGGGTGCGCAGGCGGCGCATGATGATGGGCAACGGCCCGCCGTCGAGCACGCTGGGCGCGCTGGCCTACATCGCGCGCCACGAGGGCGTCGGCGCGCTCTACAACGGCATCTGGCTGACCTGGGTGCGTCCGCCGGGTCAGCTTCTGTCCATGGCGGGCGCGAGGCAGCGGCGGGCTTGTGCGCCAGCCAGTGCGCGTGTAAAACGTCCTGCACATGCCCCGCGCTCGCGAGCCCATCGAGGTGGGCATGCAGGCATACAGGACAGGTGGTTTGACGATGTCGCCGGTGGTGCGGGCGCTGCCGTGGGCCCGGACACCGCGCCTCAGCTGCGGTGCCTGGGGGAGTGCGCGCAGATCAAGCAGGCGCCGCAGTATGCGGTCACCTTCCTGGTGTACGACCTCACCAAGAAGGCGCTGGCCGTGGACAACGGCGCGCCGCCGCGCGCGCGGCCCGCCGAGCCCGAGCCGCCCACTGCCGCGCGCCGCGCGTCGAACAGCGACGCCGCGGCGCGCCGCTTGGAACATTGGCAGGGCCTGCTGAGCGCGTGAGGCGGCGGCAGGCCTGGTTTAGGCCCGTTTGTGCACGCGGGGGGGGGCGCGTAGGCCGGCTGCCTTGCCCGCCTGCTGCTCAGGCTGGGGCGTGAGCCCAGGGCTGCCAGGTACTGGTGCTGTGCTGGCCGCCGAGCTGCATGCGCGCCTGTGGCGGGTTGCAGTGCCTGAAGATAAAGGCGGAGCAGCTGCACTGGTGCCAGAATGACTTGGGGTTTTAAGTTGGCCCGGGGCTTGCTGCTACTTCAGAGTATTAAGTGCAGCAGGCCAATGCCCTGTTGGCAGGACGCTGCTGGTGCACTGACTTGGGTCCATGCATGCGTGGCCCTGCTGTCCAGAAGGGGCTGTATTGTGTGCCAGGCTGTCTGGTGTTTGGCGTGAGAACTTGCTGTGTACTGCCTTGCAGCAACACACTTGCTGTGTACTGCCTTGCAGCCACTCATTTGCACTTCGTAACCAATGCCTCTCCTGCCCACGTATGAGACTGCAGGATTCAGTGATGAGCAAGCTCCTCCATGAGAAAGGCTTACATATAGCGACGAAAGCCGCATGCTCATTCATTTCAGGCCAGCAAGGGGGTATGGGCTGCATGTGCAGTGTAGAAACGCACTTGCACAAGCACTGTCAAGCTCCCAGCTGGAGCTTGCTGGGCCAAGACAGGAGAGCGTGATGCTGTCCTGGTGACTATCGCACGTCAGGCTGGTCGTTAACGCGGTGTCATGGGTCCACCGCTGTTGAGGAAGGATGAGTGCATTGGGCAGGGCCTGAGCGCCGGGCGCTGGCAAGTCGTGCAGAAGATTGGCGACGGCGGTTTTGCTGAGGTCTATGAAGTCCTGGACTTGCACAACAGCAGAGCCCGTGTGCGCTCCCCTGCGCCAGCCGGCTCGCGCCCTGTGGGCTCTTCGCACGGCCTGCTGCCTGCGTAGCAGGACAGACTGGAGAACTGCTCCCCTATTATCTAAGCGTGAAGGGCTCGTCAACCGGGGCGCGCACGGGCGGCAGTATGCACTGAAGCTCGACAAGCTCAACCGCAAGGCGGACCCGCGTGGCGGCACTGCGCGGCTGGAGCACAAGGCGCGGCCCGCCGCAACTGCCGCGTCCGGCTGCTATGCTCGCCTACAAAAATGGGAAGCGCTTTACCGAGCTGTGAGCGCTGGAGACATGGATGCTTGAGCACCCCCGTGGCGCTTGAAAGCAGCAACGCTGGCCGGGCGGCTCAGGACAGTCCGCTGCACGGCGCACCTGCAAGGCACTGGGCTGGCACCGAGGGGTGGCGCGCCGGCGCGCAGACGCTGAGGCGGCTGCAGGCGTGCCCGCACGTGGTCCGCCTGGCGGGCGAGGGCGACCAGGGCGCGCACGAGGGCCGCACGTACCTGGTCATGGAGCTGCTGGGCGCCAACCTGGCGCAGCTGCGCGTGTCCGCGCCCGGCGCGCGCTTCGAGCCCGCGCTCGTGCAGGGCATAGGCGCGCGCGCGCGCCCCCGCCCCGCCCCGCCTCCCGAACAGCCCGCCACCGCTTCCGTGCGAGCGCTTCTGGCCTGGCGGGCCTTGCATTGCCCTGCATGGTGCTGCGCCCTGCCCATACCTGCGGGCCTGCGCGGGCGGGCAGGCGCGGGCGTGCTGGAGGCGCTGGAGGGCATCCACCGCGCGGGGTTCCTGCACCGCGACGTCAAGCCGGCCAACTTCGCGCTGGCGCTGGGCGCGCCGGGCCCCGACGCGCCGGGCGCCTGGCGCGCGCTCGACTTTGGCCTGGCGCGCCGCTACGTGGGCGACGCCGGCGAGGTGCCGGCGCTGGCTGCCCTAGGTTACAGTGATAGGTTGCTCGGGGAGTTTGCTTGGGCGTGCGCAACCAGCCCGGCGCTGCCGCCTGTCTTGCAGGCGGTGCCTCATTGAGGAGACACGCCTGGGAGCGCCTGTAAGCGTCTACGCGCTGCCTTGGGGCTGTGCGCCGGCCTCACCTGGTGCGCCGCTGTTGTGCCTGGCAGTGGCGAGGCGCGTGCGCCCCCGCCGCGCGCCGCAGCGCAGGCCCTGGCACACCGCGCATCGACGGCCCCGCGGCTCGACCGCAGCGCGCGGCGGCGCAGGTGCTGCCGGCGCGCGAGGGCGGCGAGTTTCGCGGCTCGACCACATATGCGTCGGTGCACTCGCACCTGAAGCAGGACCTGGGTGCGCGGCCGCAACCCGGCACGGAGGAAGCATTGGCGGACGGCTACTGGTAGCATGCACACACAGTTCGTGGCTGCCGCTGGCTGGACAGCACAGCGGGCTGTGCCGCTCCACAGGCATGCCGTGCATGCAGGCTTGGAGCAGGGAGGCCTGCTCTGGCGCTGCGTCGCGAGCGCCCCGCCACGCTTGCGACCGCGGGGTGAGAAGAGAGGGGGTCTGCTTGCAGGCCGGCGCGACGACTTGTGGTCCTGGCTGTACCTGCTGGTGGAGATGCTGGCGGGCGGGCTGCCCTGGCGCGAGCCGGGCGGGCGCGGCGAGCCCGGCGACGGCGGCGAGCCCGGCGACGCGCCCGGCCGCGAGGCCGCCAAGGCAGCAGTGCTCGCGCACAAGCAGCGCTGCCTCGCGCGCCCGGCCGACCTGGGCGGCGGCGCGCCGCTGCAGGGTGCGCCGCCCCCGCCAGGGATTTTCCTGCCAGGTTTTTCATGCCACCGCCCAGGGCCGCTGGCCCCGGGCGCCGGCCGCCAGAGCGCCTGGGCCGGCCCACCTGCGCGCTGGCGCCGGCGCTGCCTCCGTGCTGGGCGTCAGCGCCCGGCGGCTCTGGGGCCGCCGGCTCTGCGAGCGGCCCGGTCCGCGCAGGCGGCGATGCGGTCGCGCGCATCAGCGAGTACCTGGCCGGCCTGCGCTTCGACGAGACGCCCGCGTACGGCTTCCTGCGCGCATGCCTGGCCGGGCTGGCGCCGCCCGCGGGCGCGCGCGGCGAGCCGGGCTCGGCGGGCGCCTGCCCGCCGGCTCATGCCGGCGCGGCCGAGCAGGGCTCAGGCGGCGGCGGCGCGGGGCGTGGCCACGCGGGCGGTTGGGCGGGGGCCGCGGGCGCGCCCGCATCGGGAGGGCAGCCGCGGGGGGCGCTCGGGGCGCGGCCCGCGCCCGCCGGCGACCGGGACGGCGAGGGAGGCGCCGCTGGTTCGAAACCGCCCGGCTACTACTGGGGCTCGCCGTTCAACCAGCCGGCCGCGCACGCCACTGCGGCGGGGCTGGGCCTGAACGGCGGCTCGCGCGCGCCGGGAAGCCGCCTGGCGGGCGAGTTCGCGGCCGCATCGGCATCCGCGCCCGGTTTCGCCAACGGCGGCGACGCGCGCTTCGCCTCGCAGGCTGCATACCCTGCCAGCGCGAGCGATCTGGGGCGGTACCCCAACCCCAGCTTCGACGAGACGCCGATGTCGCCGCCTGAGGAGGACCGCGGCGCGCCCCCGCGCGGCGCGACGCCCTCCGGCCGTGACAGCGCGCCGGGCCGCGAGCCGGATCACTCCGCCCACCGCGCTCGTGCGAGCGGCGCGGGCGCGCGGGATGCGGAGGGCGGGGCGCCCGCGGGCGCGTCGCCGCATGACATGCGGGGCGCCAAGCGCGCGCGCTACGCCCCGCCGTCCGAGCCGGGCGGGCGGGCCGGGGCCCCGCAGCGCGGCGCCGCATGCGCACACGGGGATCTCAGCGGGCCAGCCGCCTGCAGGGCGGCCTATGCGGGTGCGGGTGCGGCTGCGGGGGGCGGCGCGGGCGGGCGGCTGGCGGGCGTGGCGGCGGCCGCGGCGGACGTCGCGGCCGGCCGGGCCTCCGGCGAGGCCCTGGCGGTGCGGGGCGGCCTGCGCGCGCTGGACCCCGCGGAGGGCCTCGCGCTGGTCGCCTGGCTGCTGGACGAGCTGGCGCGCGGCGTCGCGCCGGCCGGCGCGCCGCTGGTGCGCGCGCCCCCCGAGCCTTCGCCCAGAGAGGCGGTCGGGCGTCCCGGGCGCGTGCCACGCCTGCTCGGGCAGGGAAGACGAGAACCTGCTATGCTGCACTGTACGTGGTGTGTGGTGGCGTGGAACGCTGGCACTCATTTAAGGGACTGGGGTGTGCAGGCACAGGTGCATCATGCCCGGGCTCTTCAAGGGGTCCGGGTCTGCCTGGATGGGACCTCGCGTCTGTCAGCTGGGGAGTCGGGCGCGGGGTGCTGCCTGATGCTGGGCGCATCGCCTTTTGTCACAGGTCCTGTGTGAGCGAGACACGGCTCTGTCGTGCGGCGGCAGGTTGCGCAGTGGCTCGAGGACGTGGCAGCGTATGCGGACAGGGCAGCCATGCAGGCCCGCGCAGCGCTGCCGCCAGGCTAGCGAGCGGCTGCGGTTTGCTGCGCGAGGGCGGCTTGCACTGGTGAGCGTGACGAGTACAGTCTTGTTGCGTGCAGAGACATGCATGATCTGACCAGATCGTCGCTGTGCTGCGCCTCTTGTCCGCCAGGCAATCGCGCGGTGTGCCTCGGCGGGTGCGGTTTTGGGTGCAACGTGATCGTGACAGTGTTTTGAGGCTCAACACTTGAGGCATGACATTTTGAAGTAAATGAGGACCGTAGCCGGGCAGCGCAGCATTTGTGCATGCCCCCAAACAACACTGTCAAACGCCCATCACTTGATGGAAGACACCTGCTCTGGACTCCCAACACGCTCTAACCTAGCAGAGCACACACCCCCACAGGCCCTGTGCAACAGTCATTCCCTCGCCCCGCCGCCATCGCCGCCCGGGCGGCGGCTGGGCGGCCGCGCTGCAGCGCGCGGCCACGCGGGCTCTCCCGCACGCGCCGGCATGGGCGCCTGCGGCGGCTCCCCCGCCCGGCCGGCCTCGCCGGTGCGCCACGCAGGGTCGGACTCGGGGCTGCTGGCGCCGCCGCGGCCGCCCTGCGCGCGCGGCCAGGCAGGCTCCCATGGGGGCGGCCACCCGGCGCCGGAGGGCGCCGGCGCGGCAAAGCTGGCCTCAGGGTACGGGTCGCCTGACAGCCCCAGCTCCAGCAGCGGCTCCAGCAGCGGCTCTGCGACGCGTCGCGGCTCCGGCACGACAAACTCGTCGAAGGCCAGGCCGGCTGGCTGCGCAGCCGCCGTCGGTTCCTGGCCGTGCGCGCGCACGCACGTCTGAGGCGCTGAGGTTGTCTGCAATCAGAACCTAGGGTATCCAACCCTAATGTAACAGGGTATTGTACCCTATCATGTCTTGACCGCCTGCCACAGGCCGCAAGCACCACCACCAGCAGTCCTGCCTGGATCAAGCAACTCTCGTGCAGCAGGGCCTGGGACAGGGCGCACCGGGGGCCGCTCGCCGTAGCGCCCGTCGGCGTCGCGCCGGCGGTACGGCGGCGGCCGCCGGCGATCGATGATGGGCAGCGAGGCCGTGCCGGCTATGCCACCAGCGCCTGCGGCCGCAGGCGCCGCCGCCGCAGGCGCCGGCTGGCGCCAGGGCGGCGCAGCGCCGGCTGCGCGCGCGTCCTCCGGCGCCGCCGGGCGCCGCGTGCGCGGATCCCTGACCGCGCAGAGCTGTCTGAGAAGCCCCGCCGCTTCTGCTACGCCATGGCGTCGCCACAACAGCTCACAGACCTTAACTGGCCAAGAGAGGGCTGCAGGCACGCAGCGCGTGACGCGAACACACATGTGCGCATCAACTCCCTGTGCAAGCAGCGCGCAGCGCGCACTCCCCGCCCAGGCGCATGTCCGCTCGGAGCGAACCAGCCGCACGTGCTGTTGCAAAACCCCCGAACAGCCACCAGCACGCGGGCAGCGACCTGGGTGTCTCGCCAGGGCTGGGCCCGCACCGCATGGGCTCGCGCGCGCGGCCGCGCGCGACGCGCTCCGCGTACGCCGGCTGCCGCGGCGCAGGCAGCGCCTGCGGGCCGCGCCGCATGAGCGCATCCATCTCCGCGCGCGTGGGCGGCGCCTCCTGTGCAGGGCGCAGCAGCCGCATTGCAGCAAAGTTGCGCCGCCACGCACATGGCCTTTGCTTGAAGTCATTCACACCACACTTCTCCTCTAATGATTTACCATACTTGATACCATATTTGATCTAATTATGTAATAGATAGAATAGTGATTACATAACACTTGCAGCACAGTGACATCATCATGGCTTGAGAGCGCGCCCCAGCCGGCAGGCCGGCGCCCGCCCGGATGCTCCGCAGCGCGCGCGCTCCGGCTGTAGCCCCGGCGCTCCTAGCATGCCCGGCGCAGGGCACGGCCGCGCGGGGCCCGAGGCCGCCTGCGCCGCTGCGCGCCCGCACCCGCGCACCAGAGCAACTAGGCAAGCTGGCCAGGCCCCAGCGCTTGCTGTGAAGTGGCCCCGGCAGCGCACCTGCAGGCCATACCAGCGCGCCCACTCGGTGCCGTATATCCGCCGCCACTCGTCATATGCGCTGTCCGGGCCGGCCACGCCCTCTGCCAGCCCGTCGTCGCTGCCCGCCAGCAGCTCCTGCACGCAGGTGCGCCGCTGTTGCAGTGACTGCGGGGCGACAGGTCAGAAACACCTGCGCCATCCTGGTTGCCAGCAGGTCAATGTCCCGCTGCGCGTTGTCAACAGACAGGCAGGCACAGGCAGCCGGCCCAACCCCGCCTCAGCCAGAACGCAACCGCGACTTGCAGCAGCACTTGCAAGATCTACGTCCATACAAGTCACTGGCGAACAGCCGGGGCAGGCCCGCGCTGGGGCGCGGCGCCGGCTTGTGCAACACAACCCCCACCCGCCCCCGCTTTGCACGGGCCGCGCACGCGCGCTTTGTCGATGGCCAGGCCGAGCAGGCCCTCGCTGACGCGCGCGGCGCGCAGCTCGGCGCCCGGCCGCAGCGTGATGCGGCCGCGCTCAGCGCGCGCGACGGCGCCCGCGCCCACCTCCAGCACCGTCAGCATCGCCTCCGGGATGGCCGGCAGGCCCAGCGCGTCGTAACGCAGCGCGTCGATGCGCCCGGTGTCCGGGCTGAAGCTGAAGTCGCGCACCTGCGGCGCGGCCAGGATGGCGACCTCGCCCCAGCCATAACCTATGCTGTGCAAATTCCATGTGACCGAGGCCTGCTCGCGCGGCCGGGCTCTCAGTCCAAACCTGGTCAGACGGAGCGCAAGTACAAGCAGGCCCAGCGCTGCGGCAGAGAGTGCGCGCACGGCGCTGGCAAAGCTGAGACACACGGGCTGGACTGGGCCACGAGGTGGTGCGATGCGGGCGGGTGGGCGGGCGGGCGGGCGGGCGGGCGGCAGCCCAGTTTGCTGCACGCTCGCGGCGGTGGGCGCCAACACCTAGCAGCGGGGCATCACCAGCCACCCTAGGCCACGTGCTCCCTGTACAGCGGGGGCCCACACCAGCGGGTGCCCCACGCGCAGGGGCGGCCGACGGCGCCATGACCGCCTGCCGCAGCGCCGCACGGCTGTGCCGCCGACCCGCCCCAGTGCGCGCCCGCAGCAGAGGCGCGTCCATGGGATCGTGTGGAGACCCGCGGCCGCCTCGGTGGGAGTAGAAAAGAAAGGAAGAAAGAAAGGGCGGCGGCCGCACCCGGCCGAGGAAGCGGCCATCCGACGCCTCCACAGCCGTGCCCACCAGGCGCAGGCAGCCGGCTGCCTCGTCGAGCGGCTCGCCCATCACCGCGCGCGCGTCGTGCACCAGCACCACGTCCCCGATCTGCGCACACGGCCGGGGTCAGGCGGCCGCCGGGCGCGCGCGCAGCCCCGCGCAGCCTCTGGCATGAGCGGGGCCTTGATCAGCGTGCCCGGCCCGCATATCGCGCGAGCGCGCACGTCAGTGAGCGCGCAGCTGGGGCGCTGTGTCGGGGGGTCTATGTGCAGGGCAAACACCCTCGCCGCGCCGCCGGCCTGCGCGCTCAGCCCCTGTCAGCCTGAGCGGGAGAGGCTCGGCCCGGCTCCGGGGGCAAGGGGGCCGCAGACCTGCGAGGTCGGCACGGTCTGCACGGAAGTTGCGAGCGGGGCACTCCCCGACGCGGGCCACTTACCAGCCGCAGCGGCCTCACTGGTCGCGTGCCCGGCGAGTGGCTCCACGGGAGAGGCACCACGGGAGAGGGCTCACGCTTGAAGCAGTGGGGTGCACAGCAACGGCCTGTTGCCGCTCGTGGGGTCCCCGGACACTGGCCCCAGACAGGAACACGGGCCGCCCCCGCGCACAGCGCGTCCCGCTGCAGGCTTGACTCAGAGTACTGGATATAAAGTGTGCCAAAAGATATGGAAAAGGCCATAAGTAAGGCAGCAATGTGCATTGGTGATGATGGTTTTTTACATCATCATCATTACCATGGGAGAGGGCTACCTAGTTGGATGCTATGGTAGGTGTGTGGTAACTCTTGGGTAAGAGTTGGGTAACAGGCTATGACAAATATCTAGGCTATCCAGGGTACACAAAGGCCAGCCTCAGAATGCCATTGAGAGTGGCAGCCTGGCCACAGCCTGTGGCGCACAAGAGCCGTGCAGCACCTGACACTGCTGTTTGCAAGCGTATCGTCATAGCCCGAGCGAGTTAACTGGAGCTGGAGGCGCAGATGCAGCCGCCAACATCCACAAAATGCGCAACGGGAGTGCACTTCCACGCCCGGCAACGAGCCTAGCGCACTATCCACCGGGCACCTCTGCACGTGTGTTGAGGTCCGCAATAAGTTGAGCAAGTCGGGAAGGGCAGGGACAGAAGGGAGAGTGGACCCGCGTGCCTGGCACAGCGCCGCAAGGGGCATGTTGCCGGCCGCGCCGCCGCCCAGGCCCTTTGCGCGCAGCGACAGCGACACCACCGCCAGCGCGCGCGGGTCCACGAACAGGTGGGCGACCACGCCCAGCGCGCGCCCGTCCGTGCGCGTGATCACCTGCGCGCCCAGGGCGCCCCGTGAGCGGTAGAATTTTATGCTGAGCACCAAGCGACAGCAGGTGGAACAACCGCAGCCGCTGCAACCTCGCGCTCTCCCTTTGCAAGCTCGGGCCGAACTGATAGGCCCCATCCCCCCTAGCTCTGACACAGGAAAAGCCCGAGCTTTGACACAGTGACAGCCGACGCAGCTGCAAGGACAGGCAGGGCAGCATGGCTTGTCACAGCTGCGGTCAGCAACGTTTCCCAACAAATAACGCGTCAAACTGGCTGGGCCAGGCGCCTACCTGCTTGTCCACCACCAGGCTGCGCGCCAAGAAGCGCTCCTCCACCGGGGCGCGCGCCGCTGGCGCCCGCGGCACGCCCTGCAACGCAATGAGCCAACATAAGCCAGCTGAGCTTAGCAAACAGACCCCAAGCTCGGCTGTCTGTATGCGCACAGCAGGCGTGAGCAGGGACCACATCAGCAAAGCGACTCCCGACACTTTGCAGGGCGCTGGCTGTGGCGGGCGCACATTTGCAGGCGCGGCAGACGGCAGCGGCGCCGCTCGCTGCGGCGCAGACCCTCTGTAGCCAGCCGCGGCGCACAGCAGCCGCAACTGGCTGCGCTTACAGCCGGGCTGGCGCCATGCTGGCCCGGCCGCGCCATGCAGCAGCGGCACAGCGGGAGCAGCAGACCCAGGCGCCCTCAACAAGGGCCTGCCCAAGGGTGAGCTGCCAAGCATGCGCATTTGCCGAGCTGCCGGAGCAGCCTCACGGCCGAGCCAGGCTCAGGCTGCCATCTGTGTAGCCCCTGCAAGCAGCGAGAACAGCATCTGACCTCCGTTCCGGTTTTGTTGACCACTCCGCAGCGCGCGCGTGCCGTGCGGTGGTGTCAGCAGGGCTGCGTGCTTTGGCTTCAACGGTCTGGACAGGCTCGCCAGGGCGGAGGAGCGCGCTGGGTAGCAGGCAGAGGCAAACAGGCAAAACCTGCCTGGCGACCCTCGCAAGGGCTGTGCTTGGTCACTGACAAGACGCCTAGTGCCTGAGCGTCCTGCAAATCGGGTCGCCCTCCCTTGTGTTCCTTGTAGTGCAGAGTGGCTCGGGGGAGCCTGTGCAGCATCCGTCGCACACCTTGGAAGTGGACACAGGAGCAAAGCAGTCTCCAGGCTTGCGCTCCTCGCACGAGTGCGCTGCGTGAGAGGCTTGCGGGCCCAGCGGACCGCCACGGCTGTGCCAGGCAACTGCAGACTCATCTCGCGCCACAGCAGCGTAGAGAGCCCGAGGTCGCCGGCGGGGCGCCTCAGGCCCGGTCTGGGCGCCATGCAGGTGCGCTAAGCCCAGCTCCTGCATACACGCCCTCGGCATGTCTCAACTTCAGTGCATGTTCTCCATGACATTTGCCACCGGGGAGTCGTGCACACGCCAGCCGCTACCCCAGCGCCGCTAAGCTCTGCGCAGTCTTGTTGCTTTTTGTCACCTGTTCACTGTGCGTGAATATTGAGTGTGCTTCATGTGGCCTGCGGGCGTTGGGCAGCCTTCGCCTGGCTTGTTGAACAGCGGGGTGGGGCGGGCGGGTGGCATCGCACTGATGGGCATGGGTGTGCCGTACCTTTCAGCACTACTTCTCTTAGTTTCTGCCAACGGTGCAGCCGCGGCCCGGCGAGGCCGGCCGGGCGGCGGAGGGCGGCGGGCTAGCGCAGACGGCGTCCGGGCTGAGCGAGATTGAGCCGGCTGACCGGCTGCTCAAGTCCGAGGAGGGCCTGACGCTCAAGTCGCGCCAGGCGCGGCACACCACGCCGCGCGAGGTCCGCCCCGCTCGCGCCGCGCTCTGCAGGAGCTTTTTTGTGGCCTGCGGCAGGTGGGGCCGGCGGGCCCGTGCGCGGCAGGCCCGCCGGCGACAGCCAACAGTGGCGCTGAGGCTCTGCTTGGGGCGCGGCAGGCGCTGCACTCGGTGCTGTCCAGCTGGGTGTCGCGGCGGTTCTTTGGGGGCTGGTGCGCGGCCCCGCCGGCCAGGCCGACGCATGCAAGCTCTCGCCGCAGCTGGCACGCCCTGCCGCGGCGCCCTTAAACAGGTTGTACGTGGCCGCGCAGCGCGGTGCTGTTCCCGCTGGTGGTGACCGTCTACGTCACCTGGTGGTTCCTCACCTTTTTTGACAACTTCTTCTCGGTGCGCCCGCGCCACAGCCGACGCTCAAGTCAGAAGCAGGTCTGCGTATGCATGTTGCGCACATCCGCTGCAGTGCTCAAACATTTTTACGGGACAAGAGGGTGAGGACGTTGACGAAGTCAGTGGCGTGCGGCGCAGCCGGTGTACGAGGCGCTGTTTGGGTACCATGTGTTCGGCCTGGGCTTCGTCACGTCGATGGCCTTCATCATCGGGACAGGCGCGCCGTTCGTGTCATGTTTGCATGCAGAGCGCACGCGGCGGCAGCTCTCTGCGTAGGCTGCCATGCCTGCCATGGTGCGCAAAGTGCGCGACGGGGCTTGAGCAGGTATTGTGCAGGGTTGCTGCATGGTCCAAATTTTGGGCCGACTTGCAGCGTGCGGGGCAGTATGCCGCGCTGCACTGCACCATGCGCGCAGCAGCGCAGGCCGCCTCGCGGTGCCTCGCTGCGCAGGCAGGCTCTGCACCGGAGACATGCCAGGGCGCTGACAGAGCTGCGGAGTGCGCGCAGGGGTGCTGATGTCGTCCTGGCTGGGCGGGCTGCTGCTGCAGGTGGGCGAGTGGATCATCCGCAAGCTGCCGCTCGTCAAGCACATCTACTCCGCGGCTAAGCAGGCGCGCGCGCGCTCCCACTCTGCGTGCCGCTCAGCGCGCGCGGCGCCCGTCTTGGAGCCCTGCTGTGGGATGCGAGCGGCGGCGAGCCATGGCGTAGCATGGCAGGGCATCGTGCGCTAGCCATCATCTGTAAACTGAGCTCTTGTGCCTGCGGCGGCGGGTTTCTGCGGCTGGTGGCGGTGTCGTTGCAGCGGCACAGCACTGCACACAGTCTGGGGGTTGCACAATGGCACTGTAGCGTATAAGCGGAGTGTTGCTGATGCAGGCAGCCAGACAAGCGTGCAAAGCATACCCAGGAGAGTGAGTCGCGCGCTGTGCTGCGCAGGTGAGCGCGGCGGTGAACCCGGCGAATGAAGGTTCGCAGTCGTTCCAGGAGTGCGTGCTCATCCGCCACCCGCGGCACGGGGAGTTTGCGTTTGGCTTCATCACCGGCTCCACCCGCCTGCAGGTCCGCCGCTGCTCACCACCTTGAGCGCTCGTGCGCGCGTCCTGTGCGCGCGCTCTGGGCAGTGTACAGACTGCATTGGGCAGCAGGGAGTGCGCACTGACGGGCTGCAGGCTGACCTGTGACTTGTTGGCAGTATCAGCTCATGCCATGTCCAAGAGCCCTGAGAGAGCGCGGGACGGGTCACCCCTATGTATAATATATATATATTTCGGGGCTTGCTGGTCCAGGGGCATGCCACACGTCAGAGTCTGTACAATCATGCTGTGTCTCTTGAGCACGCAGTGCCGCGTACCAACAGTGCCATGTGCTTGCAGGAGGAGGCGGGCGACATCGAGCTGCTGAGTGTGTATGTGCCGACCAACCACATCTACATTGGCGATATCTTCCTGCTGCAGCGCGCAGACGTCATCCGTACCTCGCTGTCCGTGCGCGAGGGCCTCGGTAAAGCCCCGCTCTGCCTGGTAGGCATGAGCAGCATGCGCTTGCGCTTGGTGTGCGAACGAGCAGTACTCCTGCAGCGGAATGCGTCTTTGCAGCATTGCGCGTCTACTCAGCAGCCTGCCAGCTGCCACGCTGCACACCTCTGCCAGACCTACATGGTTGCTTGCTGCGGAAGCTTCCAATGTGTGTCGTGCTTTTTATTTGTACCTGTAAATGTCGCGAAGGATGGGGCCGCAGCTCACAGGACACTTGTGCGGGGCGCAGAGGTGCTGGTAAGCGTTGGCGCAGGCTTGCCTGCGCGGTTGAGGTAGCTACACAGGCAGGGGTTTTGGCAGCTGTGCCTGCACAGTCCATGTGCTTCCTGTTGCGTGTGTCAGGCAAGCTGCACCGAGCCGCCGCCTAGCATGTTGTGCTGTTGCTCGTCTTTGCGCCAGGCCAGCACGCATGCAGACATGTATTTGCTGTTAGGCCAGCACGCATGCGCGCGCCTATGAGCCCGTAGCGGCACTTTGTTGGATGAAGTTGGAGCAAAAAAAGAAAGTCTGATGCAGCATACCAGTGCCAATTGTGTTGTTCTTGGGCAGCGCTGTGCTGCACACTCATCCCTTGGGCAGGCGCGCTTGCATCACGGCTCTGCTGAGCAGATATATAATCCGAAGGAGCAGGGCATGAGAGTGTTTCTTATCGAAGGGGTCGTCTGGCGTGGTGGCTGCCGTGCACCGAGGTGAGGACATATCTAGAACCCAGCAGCATCAGTTACAGTCTGACATGCACATTTGCACATGCTGCTGGGGCCTTATGCAAGGCCCAGGCATAGCGAGCACCAACATCCAACCACACATTGCAGTCATGCACATGCCAAATGCTACACGAGATGACCACCTGTGACAAATAACATGCTGCGCACTCGCGCGCAAACTCCTTGAGCCATGTGGAATGTCCACAGTAGTTCTATTGTGTAATTCTAGCAGCATTACCTCCGCTTTGTAACCGAAAAATGGACAAACAGCCTTATTGGTAGACATAGGTGCTGCCTATGTGAGATGTCTTTGTTGCTGTCGAAACTACGTCACGCGCACCTGCGCACGTCTGCCTATATCTGTCCTACGCTCTTAGTATATATCCTGCGGATGTCCGTCGCTCGCGAGCAACTCGGTGAGCCAGTTCGAACGTCTGGAATGACCCTAATGTTATGGGCTATTCTCTTCATCCACATGAAGTTATTGATGTCGGACTGTAAGTCACCGAGCAGCAGAGCATGCAATTGCCAGGCGTGGCCATTATGTGCATGAAGCTGGGCAAATACAGTACCAGCATAGTGCTGACTGTGGCCTCTGGGCCTGCTTCTGGAGAGCATGACCAATACACACTGGTGTGAAAAGGTGGGGAACCCACCCAACCCACCCTTTCATAGAAAACATAGAAAACGGATTTATGGAGCGCAAGCGCGTGCAGAACGGCCACCTCTACCTGCAGTTACTTTACAGACTTTGCACTTCATCCAGTACATCTACACCCGGATTTGAGGTTCACACTGTTTCCAACCTTCATAGCGGCAAAGCCTTCATGCATCATTCCAGCACACTCCACTGCCATCATGCGTATATCAGGATCTGCACTACCACTGCAGGAGCAGCTACACCTGCGGCAAGCGTGACCAGTGACAAGCAGGCACACCCAGCTGCTCAACCGTTCGCTACATCCGTTGTTCACAGCATCCAGCACACAGACGCCTACAGCGTGCACGCGTTCACTCTGTTCAAGTACCCCTGAAGGAGTGAAACCAGCAGTCCAAACAGGGTCGCACTCCCCTGACGCAGGTTTTTGCACAAGCAGGCAGGCAAATGCTGGCATGAAGGGGCGCCGCTGACATATGATCAGCCATACAGTACACTATATACAGAGCGTCGCGCGCATCTAATCCTACCATGGTACACATACACTGAACGGCAGAAGCAAAGTGAGCGGCAGAGGCACACCGCATACCCGCCTGGGACCTCCTCAGCCCCCTCGCCGCTGCACACGCTGGCACAGCGGCAGCGTTCACCCCCCTGGCAGGTACTGCGCAAGCACGCTCGGCGGCGTGATGCTGCTGCAGTACGCGCGCAGCTGGCGCGCGCCCTCCTCGAAGGAGTCCAACACAAAGTACGCGCGCTGGTATCCGTCCTGCCGGCGCAGGGCAACCCTCAGCATGCATGCCTTGCACATCGTAAACAAGCTGCGCGTCGCCAGGCTGCAGCATGCGCGTTTCCAGACCAATCCAGCTCGATGCAGGCCAGATGTATCTGCCTGCAGTCAGGGAGCACGACTGCCGCACAGTGAATGCAGCCTACCAGGCACCTCTTACCTATTTGCGCACTGCAGCTGTCCAGCTCTGCTGCATTAGCACTTTGCGATTGCCTTCCAGCACCTCTCTAAATGACCAAACACGCCGTACGAGCAAGGGCAGCATATTGCGCACATCCCACGCAATTGTACATACGTCCACAGCACACTGCATGGTATTGAAGCTGCCAGAGCGATGGCAGCTGCGCACCTTGTAGCTCATCTTTGGCATCTTGTCAAAGGGGTTGAAGGGGCGCAGCTCCGCGCAGCCGCGCGCCATGTGGTCCAGCTCGCCGTAGCTGGACAGAATGCCTGCGCAGCGCGCAGCAACAAGGCTGTCAGGCAAGGCCCCGCGCCATTTGAGCGGCTCATATTTGTCCATGCAGCGTGTGCATAGCCAAAGAATGACCTTCCAGGCAGCACAAACTAAGGCCGTCAGATGCATACGCAAGCGGGCTGGACAGCGCCCATGCATACTCATCATAACCGCAGCACACGCTCATGATCATCATGACATGCAAGACTGGCTTTAGATGCAGGTGCGCGATGCAAGAAGCCCACACAGCCTAGGGACCCAGGATCCTCACCAGCACCAAAGGCCTTGACGTCGCCGCGCTCGCGCACCACGCCAAACTCCACTGTGTACCTGCGCCGCAGAGCGCAATTCGCAGGCTGCAAGCTGCTGAAGCGATGCAGGCTGACCGGCACTCCTGGCGCACGGGGCGCGTGCATGCAAACTGGGCACACGCTGCCAGCCGAGGAGGGCGATCAGGCAGACAGCACTGACTCCCGCCAGCGGCAGCGTCAGATCTGCAACGCCCGCATCGCAGCCAGACGCCCGGCAGGTGTGCAGGCGCGCGACGCCGCGCCGCACCAGTACAGCTTGGACAGGTGCCAGATCTGCGCGTCGCTGGCGGCGAGCGAGGCGACGCCGATCGCGTACGCCAGCTCGCAGAACGCCGCGTCCGCCAGCATGGGCACGTGCCCTGCGCAGCACGCCAGCGCTCAAGCGCACTATCACGGCAAAGCCAGCAGTATGCCCGAGGCAAGGGGGCGTCGCTGCCTGGCATAGCATCCGCGCCGCCGTCTGCGACAGCCGGGCGGCCTGACAGCGGGGCGGCCTGACCTCAGGCAAGCTGGATGCCGGCCGAGCCACAGTGCAAGTAGCGACCCCGCTCCGCGGCGCTGCATGAGCGCGCAGCCGTACGCAGGTGCCGGCGGCGCGCACCCAGCAGCTCGTGGCACACGTCCGGCTCGGGCGTGTAGTGCGGCTTGGACGCGTGCCGCACGTACTGCGTGCTGTGGAAGGTGCGGAAGGCGAGCCCGTTCAGGAAGTCGCGCGGGTGCAGCAGGCCCGCTACCGGCCGTATCTGCCAGCCCGTGTGCCGCCTGCGCCGCCGCCCGCCTGCTCCATACCGCGCCAGCGCAGCCTGCTAGCAGCGCCATGCTACGGGACGCGTCTCTCCACGAAATGGCGCGTCTCCCCACGCAGCGTGGCCTCCGTGCGGGCGCAAGCAGACTGGAGTGCGGGGGCGCGCCTGAGCACCTGCGACAGCGCCTCCAGCTGCGGGACCTCATCCTCGCGGAAGTCAAACAGCGCAAAGGTGCGCAGGAACGCCTGCACGAACCCTGGTCAGTGTCAGCCCTCCGCCGACACCAAAACCGGAAGCGCCAGACGGGAGAGAGCGCAACCCCGCGCGCGCCTCGCAGGCGTGCTGAGGGTACAGGCCGCGCAGCTCGCGCAGCACGGTGCCCCAGACCGCCACCTCCTCTGGGGCGTAGGCCAGCAGTGGCACCGGGTCGCCCCTGCCGCGGCAGCACGACGCCGATGAGGCTGGAGCAGCGCGACCTCCCCGCGGCGATTGAGGGTGGCAGGGGCGCTGCAGGGGCAGGGGCGCGCACGCTGCACTGCTCATCGCGCATGTTACTCTGCACATCGCTGGCGCAACATGCACGGCCTGCGCCGCGAGGCGGGCGGGAGGGAGGCACGCACACTCGGTGCTGCCGCGCCAGGTTGGCTATGTCTGCGCGCCGCTGCTTATACGCCGTGTCCAGATGCCCCTGCGCCGCCGGCGCTGCCGTCAGCGCGGCTGCGCGCAGCGGCGAGCAGCCGGGACAAGGCGGCGCGCAGACGCGGGCGTGCGCGGCCTCGGTAACAGGGACACACCGGGTGGTCGGCTGACAGGTCGGCGCCAAAGCCCAGCACCTGCGGAGCACGGGTCCCTCTGTTCAGCTGCGCAGCGCAGCCGACAGGGCCTGCAGCCAGCAGAACCGTGCGCGCAACGTGGAGTGACACGGCGGACGCGCGCACCTGCCCGTTGTCCACCTCTGCCAGGCTCCGCGGCACCTTGACGGGCGCCATGGTAGCACCTGCGGCACGGAAACCAGACTCTGTGGCCGGTCACGACGCGAGCTGACGTGGCCAATCGGCGCCATAACGCTCCCCTCCGCAACCTCCGGGACGCAGACAGGCAGGTGACAGAGCTACCAGCCGCCCAGAAGCCCGGCACAAGGTGCGCGCAGGCGCTCTGCCGCGCTGCGGCGGCGCGCGCGCCGCCAGCAGCGCACCTGCGTCCTGGAAGCACTTCACAGGCCGCCTTGCCGCCCTGCTGGCTCGCGCGGCCAGCGCTGCCGAGCGCTGACAGGCGGCACAGGCGGCCTGCCGGGGCAGCTGTGGCGTGCACGACCGCATCCTTGTCACGCGAGGCGTGCTGGCAGTGGGCGCGCTGTTGGCGAGCGCGGTCACCTTCACGCTGTCCATGTTGTGCGCCTGGGCTGGCAGCCTGTGCTGGGCTTGCACACAGGTGGGGCTCCGCCTCGAGAGCCAGCGGAGCTAGCGTTTACCCCCACCCTACTAGGGGGCATGCAGAGCAGCATCCAAGCCGCTCACACCATCGTTCATTCGTCAGGGACGCAAGATTCGGTGAATGTGTCAGCGCTGTGGTACGACAGGGAGGGCTGAAGGCGGGATCGTTGCAGACCGGGCCCAGGCCACCTGTGGTATATATCAGTGATGCCGCTCGAGATGGCCGCCACGCGGCGCGCTGCCAAGTGATGACAGGGCGGGAGAAGCCGCTCTTGGAGGCGCCGGTGTTCCGGGAGAGCACGCTCGTGCCCTCCGTGCTAAAGCGGCGCTATGCGCAGCTGTATGCGTGCGCCGCCCAGCCCGCTCGCCCGGTGCTTGACAGTTACTGGCAGCGTGCTCCTCTTTATGAAGCCCGGCAAACCGCCACCTTGCGGAAGGGGCGCCGCTCTGCAAAGCGTGCAGAGGCACCAGCGGGGCGCTGCCACTACAGCAGCACTGGCGCGGGCGCAGGCCCACGCTCTGGCCCACGCGCGCAGGGACAGGATTGGCACGAGCAGGGCGCCCGGCGCGGCGCACCTGAGCCAGGTCTGGCACCTGGCCAAGACGCACCGGCTGGGCCGGCTGCGGCAGCGCCGCTACAGCGTGCTGCGGCCTGGCCGCAACCACTCGCTGCTGGCGCTCGTGTCGGGCGCGTACGAGGACCGGCAGCTGGTGCGCCCGCCCCGCACGGCCGCGCGCCTGTTCCCGGGCCCAGCAGCCCCGCCCCGGCCGCAGCACCCCGAGCTGCAGCGCACCTGCGCCGGGCGCCCTGCGCCTCGCTCGCGTGATCGGAGCACCGGCGCGGGCCTTCGCACGGCGCGCCCGCCGCGCGCGCAGCGCCGCGCAGCGCGCACGGGATGGCAGCTGACATCGCGGGCGCGCGCGCGGCGCGCAGTTCTCCTTCACACTGTACAAGGAGGATGCGCGGCGCCTGCGCGGCAGCGAGGTCGTCACGCTCGCCTTCGAGTCCGAGGCCGAGGCCGCGCGCTGGGCGGCCGCGCTGCAGGAGGCCGTCCTCGCCCTGCGTGCGCGGGCGCGCGCCGCCCGCCCCGCTCCGCAGCACTGTGGCAGTGCGGCGCATGCGGCGCGGGCGCTGGCCCTGATCTGCACGCTGCAGCGCCGGCATGGCCGCTGGCGCCCAGGCAGCCAGCCTGGTGCTTGCATGAGGTCGGGCCAAGGCTTTTGCACCAGGATCCTCTCCAGAGCTTTCGCCGCCGGCTGCCTCTCTGTCTGTCCAGTCACTGGAGGCGTCCAGAACCTGCCTGACACCGGCATCGCTGGCGCGATGGCCCAGGGCGGCCGGCCCGGCAATGGCCTGCGCGAGGCGAACGGGCGGCCGGGCTCGGCCGGCGCCGCCACGCCCGCGTCCGCGGCGGGCGCCATGCTCGGCCTGGGCGGCGGCGGCGGCGGCGGTGGCGGCGGCAACGGCGGCGGCAACGGCCTGGGCGTTGGCGCGTCATCGGCGGAGAGCTCGCCGGCGCCGTCGGAGGTGCCGCGGCGCCGCGGGCGGCCGCAGGCGCTGGAGCCGCTGCTGTGCGGCGGCAGCGAGGAGGGCTCCGACACGCCCTGCGCGGCCACGCCCACCGCGCCCGGCAGCGCGGTGAGTCCGCGCCCGGGCCGTCCATGACGTGCTGCACGTCACCCTGCCAGGCTCCTAGTGTCCTCTAGAGGAACGCATGCCCTGCGCTTCAAGCCTGGTGCTTCGGGGAGCGCCAGCCCGTTGTGCGTGCCATGCCCTGTCGCGGCGCCTGTGCGGTGGTGAGGACGGGGCCCGCGCGCGCAGGGCTTTGACCCCGCGGCATATGAGCACCTTGAGCCCACGACCCTGCAGCCTCCGCCAGGTGCCCAGGCCTGCCCAGCCTCCCAGCACCCGTCGCAGCTTGGCGCGGCATCGGCTCGCAGCCTGCAAGGTGGCGCGCGTGGTCGGGACGTGCAGGGCGCAGTGAGCTTTGATGCGTGAGGGTGGCGCTCACGCGCATCGAAAGTCATTCCCAGGCTCACGGACTTTGCGTGCTTGTGGGAGAGCGGGGCATCAGCTTGACCGTGGGCCATGCCTGGGCAAGCTCATGGTGGCGCGCTGCGTGGGGCTGAGGGGGCCGGTGGCGCGCGTTGATCAATCATCAATTGTGGGCGCAGCGGAGGGAGCCCAGACAGGCCGCGGAAGGACAGCAGAAGGACCGGGGGGCGCGGGCGCGCAGACGGCGCGGGCGACGGCGTGGACCGCGACGTCTGGCAGCCCTGGTACCGCCGCGAGGGCGTGACCGTGTTCCTGGGCACCAGCGAGGCCAACGCCGACGCCGTGCTGGTGTCCTGCGTCGCGCGCGCGCCGCCCAAGCTGCTCGCCTACGTGCGCGGCCCGCCCTGGGGCCAGCGCGCGGGAGACGGGGCGCTGGCGGGATGCTGCGGCGGGCGACCCTCGCGTGCCTGCACGCGAGGCTGGGAGGGCTCGCGTGCTTTTGTGCCGCATGTTGGCGTGTGTGCGTGACGTGGCTGCAGCAGCTGGGCAGGCTCGCCCGCAAGCAGGGTCGGCGGGCGGTGCCGGCCGGCTGCTCAGCCGAGGCGCGGCCGCGCGCAGCTGCTGATGGCCGGCGGCGAGCACGGCGGCGGCCGGCACGCGCCGCGGCTGCTGCAGTGCCTGGACTCGCACACGGCGGTGTTCCATGCGCGCTGGCGCGCGTCGGGCTGGGTCGCCGCACTGCTCGCGCCGCGCGATGCCGTGCTGCGGCGCAGCTGGCGGTGCGGCCCCGGGCTCGCGGCGCGGCAGGCCGGGGCTGGGCGCCTGGTGCAGGCCGCCCTGGTCTGGTTGCAGGCGGGCCAGGCTACGGGCTGCTGCAGGGCGACGCTGCAGCATGGCCGCCCAAGGGGGCCTCCCTGTTGCGGGCCTGAAATCACTATATTAGCGCCTCTTCATTGTGCTGTTTGCTTTGGGCGTGCCTGTGTGTGTACTGACTGACGCATGCGTGGCCAGGTGATGTCGGGCACTGTGCTGCAACTTGGCTGCAAGCCGGCTGCCGTCTCTGCGCGCGCGCGCCCTGCTACGCTTGTTCTCAAGTCCCACAGGCGCCGCCGCGGCCGTTCTCTCGGTCGTGCACGCTGATGGGTCCCGCATGGCGCAGGCGCGACGACGACGGCACGTACGTGGTGCAGATGCAGAGCACCGAGCACGCGAACGCGCCGGCGGCGGCGCCGGGCTGCTGCGGCTGGTTCGCGCCAGTGCGCTGCCGCGTGGACTACAGCGGGTACACGCTTGCGCCGCTGCAGGCGCAGTTCTCCGGTGGCGGCGGCAGCCAGGAGACGCTCGTCACGCATGTGCTCAAGGTGGCGCCCCTGGCCGCCCCGCGCGCGGCGGGGGGCAGCGCTATCCTACCCTTACCCTACCCTAACCTGCCTCGTGAGCTCAGCGCGGCATGCCGCCGGCCGGTGCCTCGCGGCCGGGTACCACCCAGCGCGCCAGCGAAGCCGGCCCTGGTCCCGAGGGGCGGGGCCGAGCGCGGCTGCAGCGGGCGCGTCGCCCTGCAGGCCAGGGCGCCGCCCCTGCCGCCGCGCGGCCCGGATCGAGCGCGGCCGCCAGCGCGCGCGCAGGTGGACATGCGCGGCTGGCTGGGCAGCCGGGCGGCGGCGCTGGGGCCGGTGCGGGCGCTGCTGGGCTGGAGCGCCGCGTGGCACGCGCTTATCGCGCCGATCGTGCGCCGGGACAGCGAGCTGCGCGACCAGGTGGGCGCGGGCCCGTCGCTGCGGTGTTGCATAACCTGCCAGGCACCGTCCGGCGCGCTGCGCGCGCCGCATCTGCCAGCCTCTAGGACACCGCGCCTGGGCTTTGCCGTGTCGTGGCGGACACGCGAAGTGCGGCAGCCAGGCGTCGTATGCTCCGCCACCCGTGAGATGCTCCTCAGAGGCCGCGTTCGCGACCTCCTATGTCTAGATCTGTCAGCTACGAGCCGGAGCCTTTGGGGCCAGGTGGCGTGCGACTCCGCCAAGGGGGCTCATGCGGCGCGCCCGGGGCCGGGCAGGCCGAGGCGGAGCGCTTTGTGGTGCGCCCGTTCCTGCTGGGCGCCCAGGACGTGCCGCTGCCGCCGCCGACGCCCGCGTTCGCGCCCACGCCGCTGGCGCTGCCGCCGCAGCCCATGCCGCCGCCGCCGCCGCCGCCGCAGCATGGCGGCGCCCCGCTGGCGGCGGCGGCCGCGGCCGCTGTGGCGGCGGGGGCACACCCCAGGCCAGGCGACGGAGCGGACGGGCCTGGGCGGCGCGCGGCAGCCGCCGAAGCTCCCCCGCGCGGCGCCGCGGCGGTCGCGCAGCCGACCCGGCAGCGGTCCATCTTTGCGCCGCCGCAGTGCGCCCCCGCGCTCGCTGCAGCTGAGGCTTGCACCTGGCGCGGGGTGCCGTGCCGGCCGACCAGGGCACCGACTTCCGAGCGCCTGCACAGGCACCACGCGGCCGGCTGCAGGCCTGAAGGACACCAGCTTGTGTACAGGCGGCGCTCTCGATCTGGCTGTTGCCGGTACGAAGGTCGGGGCGAGAGGGGGCTGCCATAGTTCTGCACCTGCTTGGCGAGAGCATGCTCGCTTGCACGCTGCTGCTGCCGGCCAGCTGACGGGTGGTTGGCCAGGGACGGCCTGGAGCCGCGGCTGCTGGAGCGGCCGCCCGCGCCGCTTGCGGCTGCGGCCGACAACAGCGCGGTGCTGGCGGAGCCCGGCGCGGGTCGCGCGGCGGCGCAGCCGTCTGGCCTCCGGCCTTTGAAAAGCAGCGGCGCGGACGGGCCTGCGAGCGGGGACGGCGCCGCGGCCGGCGCTGCGCCGTGCGGCTCGTGCGACCGCCGCTTCTGGAGCTGCCCCGGCAGCGCGGGGTTCAAGGCGCGGCGCCCGTGCGCGGGGCACCCGCTCCGCTGCATGCAGGCCGCGGGATACTGAGCAGCGCCTCTGGACCGTTAAAGAGGTGAGGATGTGAGTGAGCAGGAATGTTGAGGTGGGCCGCCCGGCTGGGTGGCGGCCGCTGTATCCTGGCCATCCCGTGTGCGCCCCGTAGCGCTCATAACGCGGGGGAGGCGGCGCCGGTGCGCGGCCACGGCTACCCGGCCGTCCGCAAGAAGGTGGCCGCGCCGTGTGCGCCCCCGCAGCGCCTGTAACGCGGGGAGCGCGGCGCAGGTGCGCGGCCGCGGCTACCTGACCGACCGCAAGAAGGTGGCCGCGGGGCCGCCCATGTTTGCGCTGGCCGCGGTGGACCATGTGGAGCTGGACGCGCCCACGTTCCACCTCGCGCGCTGCCTGCCCTCGCTGCGGTGCGCCTTGGAAAAGTATACATGTATGGAAAAACATGACCACAATCCGCTGCCTGCGCTCGCTGCGGGGCGCGCGCGCGGCGCGAACTGCGCGGGGCCGCGGCACGGGTTGTGAGCAGGGCCATCTTTATCTATGCGATGCTGAAGACGGCACGTGTTCCTGATGTATCGTGGCTTGGTTGCTGGGGACCCGGGTCATCATATTCGCGCTCTTGCTGCCAGCTTGCGTGTGGCCACCACCGGTGTGAGAATTCGCAACGCGGGCACTGAACAGACACTGACAGCGCATGCCCGCCCGCCGCCGCAGGCTCAGCCGCGCGCCCTTCACGTTTATCGTGAACATCATGGTCCCCAGCAGCCCGCCCTGGTCGCTGTGCATGTCCTGGGCGGCCGCCACGCACCCCGACGCCGTCGATGCGCACGACTCCGTCGACACGCCGTCCGCCGGCGGCGACCCGGCCCTGGGCCAGGCCCTGGAGGATGCGCCCGAGGGCGGCAGCGGCGGCTTCAGCAGCTGCAGCAACACCAGCCGCAGCAATAGCGGGCTGCTGGGCGCGCACGTGGGCGCTGGCGTGGGCGGCGGCGGCGGCACGCGGGACCCGCACAGCATGCTGGACTCCCCCTTCGACCTGGTGCTGGCGCGGTGCGGCCCTGGCGGCACCTCGAGGGTTCCGAAGAGCAGTTGCGCCGCCGGGCCTCTGGCACGCCTGCGGTTTGCTGGCAGGGGCGGCGCGCTGGCGCGCCCGGCCTGGCCGAGCGCGGGCTTGGGGGCTGCCTCCCGGGCAGTTGCCTGCGAGGTAACTGCCCCGGTGCTAGTGACGCGCGGCATGGTGGCAGCGCCGCGCCTGCGCTGCGCTGTTGCACACTGTGCGGCTGTGACGCGGCGCAGCGGCGCGGCGCCAGCCGGCAGTGGGGTGAGCGCGCATCAGCTGTTTAGCCAAGCAGAACGCCTTATGCGCCGTCCAGGCTGACCGCCGCTGCACCTGTGAGCAGGCAATGCGCGAGTGGATGCCAGGGCATGACATGCGCAGCGAGCCGGACCTGACAGCAGGTCCGCTCCGCGCGGCCCGCGGCAGGTTCCTGGCGGGCGGCGACAGCCGCGAGGCCACGCTGCGGCGCAACAACGCGTTCAAGCTCATCCCGCGCGTCAGCGAGGGCAGCTGGATCATCAAGCAGTCGGTCGGCACCACGCCCTGCCTGCTCGGCAACAAGCTCACCGCGCGCTACTTCCAGTGCGTCCCACCTGTCTGCGCCGCTTGCTCGTTCTGCGCTGGGTGCGCGCTGCTGGCGCGCCCAGCCGTGAAGCATTCAAGCGCGCCACCATCGCCGAGCGGGCGTGACCTTTGTGATGGCGTGTCTGGCGCCTGGCTATTACTGCTGGGCCTGTAGCCTTGAGTGAGCTCGTGCCTGTTGCGACATAGCCACTGTGACCATCCGGCCGCCATCGCAGCGCCTGCAGGAGCGAGCTGTCAGGCACGGCCAGCAGCGCCGGTGATAGGCGCCTGCGCGCGTGTTGGGCGCCCCGCCAACGGGCGCGCGGGCTCCGGGCGCAGGATAGTGTTACGGGCAAGGTAGGATAGCCCCACCCTACCCTATGACGGGCGCGCCGGCTGCGGGCGCAGGGGCCCGCGCTACATGGAGGTGGACATCGACGTGGGCTCCTCGTCGGTGGCCGCCGCCGTGGTCGGGCTGGTGCAGGGCGCCACGCGCAGCCTGGTGGTCGACATGGGCATCGTGCTGGAGGGCCACTCCCGCGAGGAGCTGCCCGAGGCGCTGCTCGGCACGGTGCGCGCGGCGCCGGGCGCCCACGGCCGCTGCGCCGAGTGCGTGCGCAAGGCGTGGGGCCGCTCGGGCACTGGAGTGCTGCCTGCCATGGTGCCGCGCCAGCCCGGCAAACTGACTGCTTGAGTGAGGGCGCTCGTTGCTGTTGCCAGACTGGCGAGGCAGAGGGCTTCCTCAACACGCCTCCTGGGCAGCCCTTAGCTTGCACTCAGCGCGCCCCCAAGAGCGTCCAGCGCAGGCACGAGTCTGACGCGTGGACGTGCGGCCCCAAAATGAATGAAGCGAGAAAGAAGTGAGCTTGGTGCGGCTTGGGCGCGCCCTGCGGCAGCTGCAGCAGCGGTCCAACGCGGAGCCGCGCGCGGCAGGTGCGCTTCAGCCGCCTGGATCAGGGCACCGCGCAGTACCTGGACGTGGCCACCGGCCGCCTGCACCCGCGCAGCTTCCGCACCGAGCGGCCCGGCGGGCCGCTGAGCACGATGTCCGGCGGGCCCCTGGGCCGGCGCGGCAAGGACAAGGGCGCCTGAGCGGCGCTCGCGGCGGTCGCACCCTGCGTTCCCCTCCACGGCCTCTCGCCAGGCACTGTCCAGCTGTTGTTAGCAGTCATCAGGAGACTGTCCTGTGATGGTAGTCTGGCAGCACCGGCAGTCTCGTCACATGGTCATGAGCTGGCGCCCAGCTGCGCGAGTCTTTTCACATCAGCCCAGGTCGAGTCGCAGACGCAGGAATGCTGTAGGCCACCCATGTCTAGGCGTAGGGCTCCCTTGCTGGGCGCTGCATGTGCACGCAGCAGTGGGTGATCGGAGCTGCTTGGGCGCGCGCCGGCAGCCGCCCCGTCCGCTGTTGTGCGGGTCGGGGGCTGGCTGCCGCGGCGCACTTAAGATCCCGACCGGAGCCCCAAGCTTTGAGCTGCTGTCCACAGCAGCGCCGAAGTAGCCGCAGCGCATGGCAGGGAGGTGCGCTAGGAAGTCTGTTGAGGTGCAGGGCAGCGCAGAGGCCGGGAGTGTGAAGCAGTGGCGGAACAGGCCGCGGTGGCCAGCAGGTGGCCGTCCCTGCCTGTTGTTCTGAAGTTGGCAGTGGTATGTGCGCGTGTCCAGGTGCTTATCCAGAGTGTTAGGGCAAGATGTGACCTTCTGTGGCGGCAGCATGGGCGGCGGGCCTGTGCGCCTGCTGCATTGGGACGTGCATAACCGCTGCGTGTACAGCTTGGCTTCCGTGGCTGAAATAAAGTTGGAACAGGCACGCTCGCCGGTCTGCAGACTCACTTCCAGCGCAGCCATGCACCTTGTACAAGTGCACCGCCTCGTACAGCTTGTACTCTGCATCACATTTACGCACGGCAAGTTCACACAGAAGACAGCACACTCGCGGCCTCACTTTCCTTCTTCAGGTGCACAGCCTTGTACAGCTCACACTCTGCATCACATGTACACGCGGCAAGTTCATACAAATGAGAGCACTCTCACTTTGGGCAGGTCCCCGCATGACGCCACTGGCCGGGGGCGGGCGCCAAGAATAAAATCGGGGCGGGTGTACACATGCTGTGGCGCTGTCCAGCAGTTCGGGCATGCACGACCAGCGTTCAAGGTGCATGCGGCAGCAGCGCGCATCGCTGCTACCCCTAGAGGCGGAAACCACGCCGCGCGGCGGCGCCGCCTTGGGCAGTGCGCCCCGCCGCGGCCGGCAGCCGCCCCGGCCCGTCTCGGGGCGGCCCCGGAGCGCGCCCCAAAGCAGCCTGCTGCGCAGCCGGCGCGGCCGCGCCCCAGCAGCCTGCCGCGCAGCCGGCGCTGCGCGCTACGCAAAGCCGCCCAGCACGCGTTCGAGCAGCCTGCGCAGCCGCAGCGCCTGCGCGGCAAGCGGCGGCTCGGCGCCCGCAGGCCCCGCCTGCCAGGGCAGCCAGGGCTGAGCTCGCGCGCGCGGGTCGGGCGGCCGCGCCACCATGCGCACACGCAGCTGCGCGCACGCCTCGGCGAGCACGCCCGCGCGCGCGGCGGGCGGCAGCTGCAGCACGGCCGCCAGCAGGTCGCCGTCCAGGGACGCGCCGCAGTGGCGCCACCCTGCGGGCGCCCGGGCGGTTGGGGTAGGGTAGGGTAGGCCAGGTGTAGGGGCCGGCCGAGCTGAGGCAGCTCCGGCGCGGCCGCGCGCAGGTCGCCATCCACAAAGTGCCCAGCGCGCCACATGGCTCAGCTAGCGCTGTTCCAGCGCATCGCACGCTCGAGGGCACTTGCAGCGAACAGGGCGGCGCCGCCTCCGAGGCAGGCCTGTCGCGCTCCGGGCGCTGAGCGGTAGCGCCGGCCAGGCGTGGGACTCCGGGCGCAGCGCGCGATCAGGCGCAGCGGGCGAGGCGCACTGTCCCAGCCCTGGTGCGCGGGGTGGCGCTGGCCGGCCAGCGGGCGCGTCGGCGGGTAGCTGTAGGCCACCTCGGCGACGGCCGCCAGCGCGGCCGCCCAGCGCGCGTCCAGGCACTGCACCTCCACCACGCTGCCGAGCGCGGTCGGCGTGAGCCAGGCGCGCGCCGGCGCGTCCGGCGGCCCGCCCGCGTACGCGTCCGCGCCGCCCGCCAGGCTGCCTGCGCCGCGCCGCTTGGTAGGAGCTCGCACCGACGTGTCGGGCGCGCGGCGCCTCGGGCGGGCGGCGCCCATGGAGATCGCATGGGTAGCGACCCAGGAGCGGCCCCTCGCCTCACAGGCCAGTCACCAGGAGCGCCAGCCCGGGTCACGTCTGCTCCCTGACGCTGCCGCCGCGCTCACCGCCAAGCTGGGCACCACGACCTGCCGATGCAATGCGCTGGTCCCGACGCAGCGCGCAGGCGAACCAAGAGAGGCGACAGCAGCGTGTGCTGCTCTGCTGCCAGCTCCGCTGCGGTGCCAGCCCGCACAGACAGCACACGCGTGCTTGCTTTGATGCACCTTGCCGCATATGAACGCGCCCGCCGCGGCCAGGCTGCCAGGCTGAAGCCCAGCACGGCTTCCGCTGACGAGGCAGATGAGGCGCGCCTGAGAGCACGCCCAGCGCAGGCGCGCCCAGCTTGAACTCCGCGAACGCGCCCAGGTTGCGCTCGGGGCTGCGCTCGGGGCTGTCCGGCCGGAGCGCGCAGAAGCAGCCGCGCAGGTCGACGCCCACCGCGCCCTGCCGCCGAGGCGGCGCGCGCTCGGGCGCGCTGCGCTGCGCTCGGCGGGCGCGGGCGCGGCCGCGCGTGTCGCGGCACATGCACGGCGCGCCAGGCTAGCGGCAGTCCAGAGCAGGGCATGGGGGCGACATGCTCACTATGCAGCTGGGCACATGCTGATCCCATGCCGGGCGGCGTGAGCTCCCTGTGCAGCACACGCAGGCACGCAGCGCAGAGCAGCGCATGGCGCGTCCCTGCTGCAGCCGCCCCAGCGCTTTGCTGGAGCAGGGCTGCAGCCTGCCGTGCACGCGTCGGGGTGCCCCCGGCAGCGCAGGGCACGCTGGGGGCGCACAGGCTGGTGTTGCCAGTACACCAGCTGGCAGCCGCTGACGGGGCGGTTGACCCTGTCCGCGCAGAGCACCTGCGGCATGCGCCACAAGAGCACAGCAGCCCACGTGAGCCGGCCGCCCGATCACCATGGACGAAGCACACCATCCCTGGGCGAGCAGCGCAGGACGGAGCGTTGGCGTTTCACGCACGGTGTGCGCGAGCAGGTTTGTGCGTGTGCGAGTGGAAGTCATGCTGGCCGTCTTGCCCAGCTGACACGCCCGCATGAGGGCAGCTGCGCCCGCGGCGCGGCACCGCCGACCAGAGAGAACAGGCCGGCTAACATGGGCCGGACCCGCAGGGACTGCTTGGGCGGCGCGTCGGGCTGACCCGTGGTGCGGCAGCCAGGTCCGGGCGCGGGGGCCGCACCTCCAGCACATGCTTGGGCAGGCCGTCGGGGCGGTAGACGTACACCACGATGGACGTGTCGCTGTCGCTGGCGGCGATGATCGCCTCGCCGGCGTCCCGCTGCGCGACGTCGGCGGCCTGCCGAGCGGAGCCGTCGGCTCTGCTGGTTGGCTGCAGCGGGCGTGGCGCGCTCAAGAGGCGCAGCGCGGAGCACACACTCTTGTGGCCAGCCTGCATGCCTTGTTGAGTATTCGGCCGACCGCAGCCGAACCTGCAACATGGTATACCAGGACAGCGACGCGCCGCACACGCGGCGCGGCGCGCCCGTCGGCGCCCGGCTGCGACACGCAGCTTTGCGCAAGCGGCGCGCGGGTGGACGCCGCACAGCTCGGGCCTGCCGTGGTCGCACCCCGCACACACGCTGCACAGCCCCGGCGAGGGCGGGGGCGCGCCTGGCCGCGGCCTGCCGCCGCCGCCACCGTCAGCACTCTGAGCGGCGCGTAGACGGTCGCCCAGGCGCGCTGGATCAGGCGCCCCGGCGCCAGCGCGTCCAGCGCGTCGGGCTCCACCTCGTACACGATCAGCCGCCGGCCGGCGGAGACCACGAGCATGGGCGGCCCGCGCGCGTCCCTGCCACGTCGCGCCCCCCGGCCGTATCGGCCCGGCTTTGCGATGCGGCCGCGGCGTCACACATGTGAAACCATGGTTTGTCAGAGCACGCGGATCTCAGAAGCACCGAGACGCTCGGCATCGATGACGTGTGCTGCCCTTCGGCCCTCCACCACAGCGTGAGCGAAGACCGGGCGAGGCGCGCTGGCGTCCCGCGCACTTCAGCTCGACCGCACAGCGAGAAGCGCGGGAGAAAGCGCATGGAGGTCCCTTGCTCCCCGGTGCCGACACTGGAACACTGGGCAGCCCGCGCGGCCGACGCAGCCGCGCGGCGCGGCGGCGCCTCATGATGAGCGGCACGCGCGCCAGGCGGGGCCGCGCACTGGTGCAGGCACAGCGCGTGGACGGGGCCGGGCAGCTTGGCCTGCGCGATGAGTGCAGTGCGGCCGCCGCGCGCGCACAGCACCAGCGCACGCCCGCCCCAGCGCCGGCCGTGCGGCGCGGGCGCATCCTCATGACCCCATGACCGCGCAGCGTCGTCCGCGCCTGGCGGCAGCGCGCTTGTGCCCACTGCCAGCAGCTCGCAGGCCTGGCGCCGCGCCCGGGCGCCGCCCGTCGGCCCAGGGCCAGCGCGCCAGGCCGCCCGTGCTGTGCAGGCGCGCAGGCAGCTCGCGCCGGCCGCACCTGGTGGCCGTCCGCCGCATGGTCCGCCGCCGCCGGCCCGCCCGCGCCAGCGCCTGGCGCGGCCGCGCCGCCGCCGTCGGCGCGGGCGGGCGCCGGCTGCCCCGCGCGCGCGCGCGCGGCGTCGCCGGCGGCGCCCGCCGCCCACGCGCCGCGGATCAGCGCATCGGCCATGCGCTGCAGGCGCGTCTCCGCCGCCGCCGTGCCGCCCTGCTCGCCGCGGCCCAGCCCGCGCTGCACCGAGCTCGCGAGCGCCGCCAGCGCCGCAGCCGGCGTCACGCCCGCGCCGTGCACCAGCGCGGCGCCAGCCGCGCCGGCCGCGCCGGCCAGGCCCGCGCTGCTCGTGGGGTGCGCGACCATGGCGCTGTAGCGCTGGCGCAGCGCGCGTGTGGCCGCGCGCACCTCGGCCACGGCCTCGACCTCGGCCGGCGCCGCGGCATCACCGCATGCGCGCTCGCAGGCCGTGGCGGCCTCGTCGGCGGCGTCGGCGTAGGCGACCACGGCGGTGCCGACCGCGCGCAGCGCCGCGAGCGCGTCGAGCATGCCGACGACGACCGAGCGGCCGGGGTCGGGCGCGCGCGGGCGCAGGCGCAGGCTGGCCAGGCACACGCCGGCCTCGCCGGAGAGCAACGCGCACGCGGTGACGGTGTCGCCTGCACGCCCCGCGCCGCCGCAGGCTCACGGCCGGCAGGGCGCCACCGAGCCTCTCTGGCACACAGCGCCCGCATCACATGCACGACTGTCCGCACCCCAGGCAGCCAGCTGCCGCACCCGCAGCCCGCAGCGGCGCCGCGAACAGGGCACCCGCGCCGCCGCTGCGCACCTGTTGCAGGGTCGATGCAGCGCAGCTCGTGCCGCGCGGCATCGGGCGCCGCGCCGCCCGCGCTGGCGCTGCCGCCTCCGGCGCCGCCCCCGTCGCTGTCGCCGCCGCTCGCGCCCTCGCATTCCATGCTGCCACGATCGCCCGCGCCGCCTGGCTGCCCGGTGCGCGGCGCGTCGTCGCAGGCATGGGCCGCAGGCACGCAGCACAGCACTGCCAGCGTGCGCGAGGCGGGCAGCGCGGCGATTGCATGCGGCGTGGCGCCCAACGGCAGCGGTGCCGCGGCGCGCCCGCGGCACGCACCGCCGCCGCCCAGCGCCGCCAGGCGCAGCGTGCCCGCACCGCCCGCCACCAGCAGCAGGCACCTGCGCGCGCGGCCGCCGCGGCGCGTAGTGCGCCGCCTCTGTCGCCGCGGCCCTGCCTCTGCCCATGCGGCGCCCAGCACTTCAGCTCGACCGCGGCTCCTAAATGGGCGCCGCAGCGCAGCCGCCATGGCGGGTGCACACCTCTCCATGCGTTCATCACTATGTGTGCGCTGAGGCGCATGCCCGCGTGCTGTTTAGCACACACGCCTCCGCAGCCCTGGGCCGCCGGCGCGCGCGCCTGCAGGCGCCGTCCTCGCCCGGCAGCCACAGCGGCGCGACGTGCGCCGCGTCGCGCAGCGCCAGGCGCTCCGGCGCGGGCCAGCCGCGCCGGCCGACGGCCGGCAGCAGCCAGGCCGCGCCGCCGACCGCAAGCGCGCCGCCGCACCGCGCGCCGGCCGGCAGCGCCGTCAGCCCGAGCGGGTCGCCGTCTAGCGCCCAGCTGTCCTCCACGCGCAGGCAGGCACCGCCGCCGGGGCCGGACGCGGCCGCGGCGGCGGTCGCGGGCGCCGCGCGCGCGGCCGCATCGGCGTCTGTGCTCGCCGCGCGCGCGCCCGGCGGCGCGCCGGGGCTGCTCAGACCTGCGGCCGCGCTCGCGGGGTACGCGCCGGGATTCAGTGACAGCGTGGCACCGATGCGAACGGCGGCTGCCGAGATGGCGGCCTCCGTGTCGGCGGCCGCGGGCGGCGGCGCGCACACCAGCTGCAGCAGCTGGCCGTCGCGCAGGCCCGCCAGCGCCTGCGCAGGGCGCGGGCTCGACGCGCGTCTGCGGACGTTGCGAACCTGGCCCGACCTTGCAGGCCAGGCGCAGCAAGTGCGACTGCACATGCAGCCGCCCCACATGAGCGCCCGGCGGCGCTGGAGCCGCGGAGCGCTGGTGCGCGGGGGCCGCACGCGTGACATGCATCCGGGCAGAGGGGACCGCGCCGGAGGACGGCGCGCACCAGCACCGCGCCGGCGCCGCCGGCCTCCGCGGCCGTGCACGCGCTGCGCCGCCCGGGCAGCAGCAGCAGGCTCTCCGCCACGGGCGTGACGTGCCCGGCCGGGCCCCCGTCGCGCGCGAGCGCGCCGCGGCCGGGGTCGCCCGCCAGCGGGATGCGGCCGAGCGGTAGCAGCTCGGCGCCGCGCGCGCCGCGGCCACGCCGCAGCAGCAGCAGCTCCAGCGCGGGCGCGTACGTGCCGGCCAGGACTAGCGTCGCGGCGGCGCCGCCGCCCCAGCCTGCGCGCGCGCGCCGCGCTCGGCGCGCCGAGAAGCGCGCCGCAGGCTGCGGCGGCGCGCGGCACCGCCGGCCGCGCGGGGCGAGGGCGGCCGGGTTGCAGTGCGCGCATCTATCAGCGCTCCGCGGGCGCTCATGCACTTTGGGGGTGCTGTGGCGCAGAGCGTGTGCTGCCAGGCTCCCAGACCACCTCCTCCTCAATAAGTGGAGCAATGGGCAGCGCAGGCGCGCACCGCGCGCCAGCCGCTGGTTGGGCCGAGCACGGGATGCGGCAATGCCCTGACGCAAGACCCTGCATTATTGGGAGACCCAGGGCAACGCGCGTACCCGGCGGCGTGGGCGCGGCCGCCAGGCAGGACAGGCCCCCCTCCGCGGCGCCGGACAGCTCCCGGTGCGCCGCACGCGTGATCCGCCAGCCGCGCCGGCGGCGCTTGTGCCGCCCGCCGCCGCTGCGCCCGTCGGCGCGGCGGTCCCCGCCGACACCCGCTTCGCTGTCGTCGTCGCCGCCCGGCTGCCCGCCTGCCCAGGCGCTGCGGCCGTCTTGCGGCTCGTCCGCGGAGGCCACGGACAGCGCGATGAGCGCGCCGGGCGCGCCCGCCGCAGCGCCGCACGACAGCAGCAGCGCGCCCGGCGCGACCGCGGCGGCCGCGATGGACGCGCCGCCGGGCGGCGCCCACATGTCCTCCGGGCCGCGCCACTGCGCCGCGCCGGCGGCGCTCGAAAGGCGCCGTGCTGCGGGTGGCAGCGTCCAGAGTGCGTACAGTGCACAGTAGCGTGTATGCGCTGGGTCTCTTGTGGCTCTCACTTCTCCCCGTGCCAAATGGCGCACGTGCCCCTCACGCAAGCAACCCATAGTACGCTTCGCTGACAAGCCAGGTGGCCTTCATGCACATCTCATGGGGCCGCATCTGGACGCCTCACGAAGCATTACCGCACAGCAGCGCGCCGCAGGGTGCACCGTGTGCCGTCCGCATGCCGGCGCCGGGGCGCGCCGCTGACAGGGCGCACCAGCAGCTGCGGCTCTGGCGTGCGCGCTCCGGGACTGGGAGGGCTGCCGCATGCGGCGGGCGCCCAGGCATCGCAGGCCATGGCCTCGCTGCCCATCGCATCCACTGCAAGCGGCCCACGGGCTCCCCTGCCATCCGCTGCCACAGCAGCGCTCCCCGCCGGGCTGCCTGCAGGGCGCAGACAGGCGTGGGTCTGAGTGGGCAGCCTCCATGCGCGAGCTCTGCTCTGTGCAAGCAGCGGCGCTTACAGCGAATGCAGGGGCGGCCCGTCAGGCAACCGCCACAGGCGTGGGGGGGGGGGGGGGGGGGGGCTTTGCATTATGCACGCCGCGGACTGGCGCTCCATGCAAATTCAGCCGTGGCCGCGTACGGCGCAGGCTACAGCGCCACATCGTGCGACCCCTGGCGCCGGCCTTAGGCCGCCGCACACTCCTCTGGGTGAGGGAATTTGCGTCTGCACGCAGCACAACAGGCCGGACAAACAGGCGCCCCTCTGCACGCGGAGCCTCACCAGCGCTCGGCGGCTCCGCCGCAGCGGCCTCCCGGTCCCGCGCCAGCGCGTCCATCAGGCACAGCTGCGCGCGCCTCGGCGTCACCTGCGCGCGTCCGCGCCGCGTCGCAGCCCGCCGCGCGCCGACCTTCGCCATCAAGGGCAGCCGCAAGCGCCGCCAGGGCCGCCCGGGACGATGCCGGACCCAGCGGGGCGGCGCGCGCAGAGCGCGCGCGCGCGACAGGACCTGGCGCCAGGGCAGACAGAGCGCTCTGCACAACAGCTCCGGAGCCAGAAGCGTGCGACGCCCTGCGCGCGCCCGGTACGGGGGTGCCGGCAGCTTCAGGGTAGGGTGCACGCCTGCACGGCCACCAGGTCCGCGGCCAGGCCCGCCGCCAGCGTGCGCTCATCGGCCGCGAGCCCGACAACCTCGGTCGCGTCCGCCAGTGAGGTGCCTGCGCGCCGAGGGGCCGCCTCACGATCGTGTGCCGGGGCGCACCCGTGCGCTTGAAAGCGCTCACTGCGCCCAGCCTTCGCCAGGCCGCGCGTGCACGTGGGGCCGGCGGGCGCTGCGTGACGCCCCAGGAGGACAGTTGCATGCGCACCACCCCACCTCGGGCAAGGGCGCAAGGCGGCCTCGGGGCCCGGCTGCCTGCAGCGGCCGCGTGCGCGGCGCCTGAGCAGCTTCCGTGTGCGGCAGCCCTCTTTGGGTATTATCCGAGGGCCAGGGGGCGGCGGGGCCCGGCCTGCCGGCCGCGCACCGGCGGTCAGCGCGCGGCTCGCGCTGGCGAACGCGAGCACCACGAGCGCGGTCTGCGCGTCGCCCAGCCGCGCCGGCAGGCTCCACATGCCCGTCACGCCCGCGTACGCCGGCTCGGTCTCAAACAGCGGTTCGGGCGCGCAGCCCGCGGTCGCCACGACCACGCAGCCCATGCTGCCCTCGCCGCAGGCTGTGTAGGCCTGCCGCGGCGCGCACGCGCCGTGACAGGGCGTAGGCCCTTGGCGCACCGCCGCCCAACAATGCTGCGCACATGCGCGCACGAGATTACTCCATCATCAGGGGATTGGTCAGACATCGGCGCATGCCGGCCGCCGCACCCCCACCCGGCCCGGCCGAGCGCGGTGCGCGGGAGCCCGCGCGGGCAGCACGACAGTGCCGACCTGGAAAGATGGTTGCGAGCCGGACGGCGCGTCGCGCCGCCGCTCATGGGGAAGGACCGAGCCGCTGCTTTGGCAGCGACGCGGGCGCGCCTGGTTCTGCGCGAGGCCGGCCAGGTCGGCGACAGCGACGGCGCGAGGCGGCGCCGTCGGGCCCAGGCTGGCGCGCCAGGCGAGCGCGCCGCCGGGCGCCGCGGCCAGCAGCTGCAGGTCGGCGGTGGCGGTGCCGAGCAGCGCGCCGCCGCCCGGCAGCGCGGCCACCGCGCGCGCCGCGCAGGGCGCCTGGTACACCCGGGCCTGCGGCGCCGCACAGGCGCGGACCTCGAGCGTCCTGCACCAGGAGTGCAGCGCAGCGTTGGCCTCCCTGTGCCCCTCTCTTTGCACAGTCCCGCACGGCACAGCAAGCTGCCTTCTCCGCGCAGGCTCACACAGCACCAGCCACCAGAGGCGCGCCGGCGGCCGGGCCCGCCTCACCTGCAGCTCCAGCGCCAGGCCGCCGGGGGGCGCCGCGGCGGCCCCGACGCGCACGCGGTGCAGCGCGCCCGATGCCGCGGCCAGCAGCAGGTCCGGGCACGCAGCTCTGCGCCCCGCGTCCTCCCACCCCGCGCCGGGCGGCGCCCCAGTCCGCTCCGCGCCGCCGGCCCACGCCCAGCAGGTGGGCGCGTCTGCGGCCGGCGCGGGCCTCCAGGGCACGTGGGGCACGGAGCCACCCCTACCGGGCGCCGGCCCGAGCTGCTCAGGGCGGCCCGGCTCGGCGCCCGCGGGGCCTTGGCGCATGTGCTCTCCCGCCGCGGGGCTGTCCGCGGAGGCGCCGCACGGAGGCGGTGGGGGCATGTCGGGGGCTCCCAGGCCGCTGCCGCGGGGATCGAGGCGGGCGGCGGGCGGCAGCAGCGCCGCCGCCTGGAAGCTCAACGCGGCCAGCAGCGTGAACGGCGCGGCGCAGTCCAGCGCGCACACGCCGAGGTCGCCCAGCAGCAGCAGGCCTGCGCGGGCGCCGCGGGGCGCCCGTCAGACGGCCTGGCGGCGCCCAGCAGGGGCGCCTGGGGCACCAGGGCTCGCACTCAGGCGCACAAGCGGGCCGCGCTTGCGCCGTCCTGCAGGCGACTCGTGCAGGCTGGCCCCGTGCGGGCGTCACGGCGAGCACCTGGCGGTTGCGTGCCAGGTTGGTGGCATAAGGCATCGCGGCGCCGCTGCTGAGCACTGGCATGCGCATGCAGACGCGTGCCAAGCCTCTGGCAGGCCACGGCAAGCGTGCCTCGCTGCCTGTCCACTCAGCCAACCATGCTGCATACCAATGCGCCACATGACCTGGGTCCAGCATCAGGCGGCGGACCTCCATTGCAGCCGGGGATCGCCGCAAGGCCGTGTATGCGCCCGGCGGCATCGATCAGCGGTCTGGGGAGCAGGTTGACATGGTGCGCGCCGGGCACGGCCTTGGCGTCCCTGGCGCCCGCATTCACCACACGTCTGAGGTTCTGGCGCTCAGACGCTCCGGATGCCCAGAGGTCTGGCGCTGGGAGAGCCAGCGACCTGCTCGGGACCCGGATGCTCAGCAAATTGTTGCCGAGGGCCCCTCGCGTGCCACAGACTTAAGTCGCCACGCACGTGCCGATCCGTGCGTTTCTCATGTGCATCTCGGCAGGTTCCGGACTGATCACACTGCAACCTTTCCGTGCAATCGCATGTCCTGCAATCCGCGCCAGGCTGCTGACAGCGCCCTCACATGCGACCAACAGCGCGCTGTTGCAGCGGCAAAAGAGACCTGGTCCGGGCACTCACCCAGGTCTGGCGCGGTCGCCCGCAGGCGCGCCGGCCGCGCTGTGCAGGTGCAGCGCGTGCAGGCCCCAGGACACGCTGATCACATTCTCCGCAGCAACGAGGTAGGCGTGGCCATGCGCATCCGCGACCAGCGCAGCCAGCAGCTGTCGCTCGTCAGCGCTCCTCCCTGCGCGCGCCGCGCGGTGTGACCTCCTCCTTGGTCCGCGCGGTTGCGCCGGGTTGCACGCCGCGCCTGGCAAGGTATGCTGCAAGCACCCCGCTCTCAGTGCGCCCAACTTGCTTGGGAACAACCCGTGCATGGAGTGGTGGTGGACGCCCACCCAGCCAGGCAAGGCAAAGCAGACAGAGCTCTGACGCTGATCAGCGCCCTCATGTGCAGAGCGAAGCAGCGGTACCCCCTGCTCAGCGGAAGCGCACCCATGAAGCACAGGTCCAGCACCGTGACGCTGCCAGCAAACCCCATGCCGAGGTTGCGCCGGCCGGCCGCGCCGGCGCCGTACTCCAGCAGCGCCAGGCTCCCGCTTCGCTCGTCAAACGCTCGGTGCAGCGTGATGCCCCCGCTGAAGCCCCAGCGCTGCGCGTCGGGCGCGGGGAAGTTGTGCGCGACCGCCACCAGGCCGGCCGGCCCGTCCACAGCCAGCAGCCGCTGGCTGGCGCCTGAGCGAGGCGCGCAGCCCCCTGCTCAGGAGCCGCCCGGCTGCCTCTGGCATAAGCACGCTGCCGGTTGTGTGAACAGGTGAGCACGCGCGCGCGGACCTGGCAGCAGGTCCAGGTGCCTCCTCAGCAGCACAAACCTGCGACACGCGGCCTTCAGGCGCTTGAAGTGGCCTGCAGAGCGCAGCAGGCCAGCCAGAGGTCGCTCCAGGTCACTCCGGTTGCGGCCAGCCACGGCCGCACCGGTGCACGTCGTTGTCGAAGTGGACGTTGTTGACCGCGTCCTCGCACAGCAGCACGAGCACGTCCGTGCGGCCCTCCTGCAGGCGCCGGCCACTCTGCTGTTCCTAATACTGAGTCGTGGCGCCTCCCGGGGGTGCAGGCATCTCTCCGCCCCTCCACAAGAGACCAGGCGCGCGGGTGCCGCACACAAAGCGAAGGGGCAGGTGCAGGCGCTGCGCACGTCTGTCGCCTCTTCCGCGGGCAGAACGCCCAGCGCGCTTACAAGGCCGCCAGCGCCCTGCTCGTGCAGGCTCTCAAGGTCCCCGTGTTCCATGCTGCCCAGCAGCTCGAGCGCATTCCCCTTGCACAGCACGGTGTCCTGCACGCCGGCGCGCCGGAAGCATCCGACGGCCATGGCGACAACTGTGCAGGCCGGCACAGCGGTCTTTGCGATGAAGTGTGCAGGCGGGGCCTCCTGACGCGGCGGTTCGCGCTGTGTGCCATGGCGCTCCTCCATTCTGAGCAGCCCCGCGAGCTTAGTGCTGTGCGCATGTGCACGCGTAGCAAAAGACGATAACTTTGCCTCGGCCGAGGCACATGCGGAGTGATCTGTCCCATGCTCCTGATGCTTGGGAAATCGAACATGTAGGGTGTCCTCCTCAGGCGCATCGCTGGTGGGCTGGTGCTTTGCCATAGGTGGTGAACGGACGATCTGCAGCACAGCCGCACGCACACACTGCCAAAGGTTGACAACCATGGCGGCCGCTGGCGTGGGAGGCTTGCGGTGCAGTGGGCTGGGCTTGCAACGGGCGCTCTGCCCACACGGCGCGCGACAGAGGGCCCTGCAAAGGCCGTCTGCGTCGTATGGCCTGCAGCGGTGAGCAGCCGCGCGTGCTCCCGCCTGCGAGAGCCAAGCATGCAGCACTGCAACAATCGGCCGCCTTGCCACGTGCCTGCAAGCGACACGCCGTGCCTTTGCAGGCGGCGGTGGGGCCAAGCGCAGGCGGCTGCTGCAGTGGAGGTGCAGGCCGAGCCCGCGCACGCTGGCACGTCCAGCGCCCCGGAAGACTTCCGCCGCCTGTTCACTGGCAAGAACTGGGACCGGGCCTGGATTGACGGCATCGTGCGGAGCATGACGAAGAGCGAGCGGAAGACGAACGCGGAGGAGTGCGGCCGCGTGGTGCGCGGCGCCCCGCTCTGACGCCTGCTGCTGCCGTGCCGGCGGGGCCCCGCGCAAGGTGTGCAGTCGCACGGACGCGCAGCTGGCGCTGCTGGAGGGCTTGGGCATCCCCACGCAGAGCGTGTGCAACATGGCCGCGCTCGCTCCCAACTTTGTCGTCCGCACGTCTGCGGAGGTGGAGGGCGTCGTGAAGTACCTGCAGGAGAACGGCATCACGGGTGCGCGCGCCCGTGCCTCCGCTTGCGCTCGCGCCGCCCTGCCCCCAGCAGTGCCTGGCCGTGCGTTGAGCGTGGCACACGGGGCAAGCTGTGCATTTGGGCATCGATAGACCGCCGACGATAGACCGCTGTAATAAGGAAGGCTCGCCCGGTACAGTGGGGCTGGCGAGGGTGCTGTTGGTGCAGCCGCTGCTGGCAAGGGTCTGCGCTGCGCGCTACCTGCTTGCGCTCTGGCCGGTGCGCCAGGTGCAGCCAGCAGGCAGCCGCGCGTGCTCCACCGGCCCTTCGTGCTCGCAGGCGAGCTGCTGAAGACGACGCTGGAGCGCCACCCGCGGCTGCTCGCGTACGACGCGCCGGCGAGCGCCGGCGGGCCGCTGGCGTCCGGCGGCGCGCGCGCGTCTGTCGCGCTCGTGGACGCGCCCGCCGGCAAGGCGGTCAGCGTCAGCCTGTGGCGCGAGGGGGCGAGCTTCCTGACGTCGCCCGTCTCGCCCTGGCGGCCGGCCGAGTCCTGAGCGTCCCGCGCTGTTCCTGGGCCCAGGCGTCAGCTTGTGCGCAAAGGCGCCGCCTACTCGATTAGGGTAGGATAGGGCACCCCTTGCCCTGGCAGTCGGCCGGTGCCTGAGCCAGGGCCTGGGATACGCCGGCAGAGCAGCCGACCTGGGGAGCCAGGGTGAGCCTGAGCGCGATCGCAGTGCGTGTCAGTCACTGGCAGTGGCGCGGGACGGCTCGTGGCTCGCCCTAGCGGCTGGCCGACTCATGAGCCAGGGTCCTGCCTGGCCTGTGGAAGCAGCCGCTCCTATGAGCTGGGACAGGCCTGAGCGCGGAGATAGCCAGCGCACTTCTGTGGTGCAGTGGCGCGGCCTGACAGGGCGGCGCTCGTCTCGCCCCGGCCGCTGTCTACCCGAGTGGGTCAGCAGGGGTGGCGAGGCAGCACGGCAGGCAGTTCCAGTCTGCCGGGCGTGTACTTCAGCAGCTGCGGAACAGTGAGTGCTCGTATGACGCCCTGGGGTGACTGACGAGCCAGCACGTTGACGTGGCTGCGAGAGTGCTGGGTGTCCTGCGGCGGCTCAGGCCTGGCGATGCCGCCTCTGTGCATGTGTGGTAGAGCAAGCAGGCAGCATTCTGTGCCGGGCCCTGCTCGACCCTTTTGATTTGGCTTCAAGGGAGTGTCAGCAGTTTGCGGCTGCAATTGCATGTTCGCGTCGCGCAGGGGCTCCTTGACAGGCAGCCAGCTGGGCAGTGGCGGAGGGCCATGCCTCGAGCTGTCTATGCAAACGTGGCCTCTGCGAGGCAGCTGCTTCCTCTGCTGTGCCTGCTGTGTTGGGCGGTGTGTGGCAAGTCTGATGCAGGCTGTTGAGGGAGTCTGTATCATGCTGGCAGCCGTCAGCGGGAGTATGCCAGGCTCTTAAGGCAATGAGGCCTGCTGTTGCATTGCCTGGTGTAACACAGTGTCTGTGATTAAGGCGCTTGGCACCTTAAAGAGCGTCAGGCACCCGTTGCAGCCATGCTAAGGTGTGCCTTGGTCCTTCAGCCACTGAGTGTGTGTGCTGACAGTCTTACACAGTATGCAACTTTGCCACAGCTGCAAGGGCGAGTGGAGCACACTGATGGTTGTGTACGCCGTCACCCGCACCAACAAGTGGTGTTTGGAGTGAAAGAAAGAGGCTTGTTTTGCGCAGCATATGCTTTCGCACGCAGCGTCAAGCATAGCAGGCGCCCGCCTGCAAGCACAGGAGGTTACCACAGGAGCGCAATAGCAAGTCTGGCTCGCGCTCAGTCTGCTGTGTATGTTTTGTGGAACGTCAAGTCTGGTCAAACAAGCAGGCGGTTGACTCACGTGACGACATGGCCGCCTGTATGGCTGCCGTGCACAACCATGGAGGTTTGAAGTGCGGGGAATTGCGGTACAGGCCACCTCCAAGCCTCAACAGCCCTTGTTCTCACAGGTCTGGTCAGCGCTATGCTAGCAGATCTGTCTAGACTGTATATGCACGCACATGCCTCCTATCAATGCCAGGAACCAGCAAGATATGCACTACGCAGCTCCCATCGAATGTGATGCAACGAGGTTCTGCCCCCCACGTGAAGGGTTCGAAGTTCCGGGTGTACGGTTACTACAACATCACTGAGGCCGTTTTCGCGACTACCTGACCAAAAGGGGCGTTTTGCCTCCTCCTGTATGGTTTGTCCAGACAGTCAAGATCGATTAGGCTTGCCAGGAGTGTTGCGCTGCAATGCTCCAGTGACCTAGCACCTGCATGCTGCACAGAAGATGTTACAGCCCAGGATACGCGCAGCGCTGGCATCCACATGGCTGGCGCTCTGCCTGCTGCCACTGGCCGCTGCCCGCACTGTTGCAAGCAGCGGCCAAGGCCGACAGCTGCGCAGCGTGGTGCGGGCCCAAAGCTTTGCAGAGGAGGCTGCAGCTGTTGCAGCTCACAGTGCGCTGGGCAGCGCCTGACATCACGCCGCGCTCAGGAGAACGCCGTGTTGGGGGGCTTGCGGTCCAGACCCATTGGCGAACAGGCGCTCGTGCGGAAGGGTGCGACGCTGCGCGCGCCGCCCCTGCCAAGCACACCTGTGGTTTGAAGCAGCGGCACGCACTGTTGACCTCTCACCGCTTGCAAGCAGGCAGCTGAGGCGCGCGCTGCCGTGCGCAGGCACCGTGCGGCACTTTGCCTTTGCGGGGCTGGTGCAGGTGCAGAACGGCACGCGCGAAGCTGTCCTGATGCACGTCTACCTCAAATCCATTGTAAAGCCGGGCAAGGTTGCCTTCCGCGGCGTGATGTTCGCCGAAAGCGTTGAGCGCGACTGGTACAGCCTGCTCGACGGCTACGTCTGCCAGCCGGACGTCGCGCACGAGGACTGGCCAGGCATCTTTGTGCGGTGAGGCCGCGCCGTGCCCCGGCGCCGCAGCAGCCCTGCAGCGCCAGCCCGCGCGAGCTGCGCGGCGGCCAGACCTGTGCTGTTCGCTGGCCCCCCTTTGCTGAAGGGCTGCAGAGTCGCTGGCCGCTGAGGAGCGCCGCTGCGCTGTGCAGTGGCACGGAACACAGCATGCAATGGCACGACCCTCTGCAGCTGCGAGGCCGCCGCGTCTGCTTGCAGAGGCCCTGCCGCTGCCAGCGGAGGCGGGGGGCTGCGCCCGTCGCCGGGCGGCCGCCGCTGCGCGGCCGCGCCCTCAATCACGTGCGCGCGCGCGCGGGGCAGGGAGGGCGACGCGATCGCGGAGCAGCCGCTGCGCGTCTACACGGAGCTCATCTACGGCCACTATGCGGGCAAGCCGGCGGGCGGCACGGGCAACTACCTGCGCAAGTGCATGCCGTACCCGTTCGCGGGCGAGGTGGCCGCGCGCGCGCCGGGCGCCGAGTTCCGCCTGCGCCTGGACGGCTTCCGCAAGACCGCCGCGTTCCGGCCAGGCGCGGGGCCGCCGAGCGCGCGGCGCAGCCTGCCTGCCGCCGCTGCCCCGGCTGCGCTGCTGAGCCTGGCACCTCAGCCCTGCGCACCTCGCCATTGTGCATGCGCCTGCCTGGTGAGCGTCTGGCTCTGTCCTCTGCTACACTGGCCAGTGAGCGGCGTGGCCACGTGCCGTCGCGCACTGTCAGGGAGGCTGACAAGTCTGAGGGAGACGGGCTGTGGACTGCGGCAGGGCGGGGCGCCGGGGCGGCGCAGCAGCGCGGCCGGCTGCGGCGCCCCGCGGCGCCGCTGGCGACGGCGGCGCCGGGCGGGGCGGGCGCGCCGCGCGCGAGCATCATCCTGTACCCCTTCACCCTGCAGGTAGCGCAGGACGTGGCCAGCGCGCTGCTGCACCACTTCGTCCGCTACCACGCGCGCCTGGGCTTCCGCGTGGTGCAGTACTCGCAGGTGCGGTGTGCATCAGGGAGGCGGCATCGCCGCTCCTGCCTGTGCCTGTGCAGGACCCTGGAGGTTGCGCGGGTCGGCCCCGCGGCCGGCGCGCCGTGCGGGGTCCCTGCCGGGCCTGCACGCCTGCTGGGCATGGGGCGGGAGCAGCAGCATGCCCTGCGAAGTGGCGGACCGCGCCACGAGGCGGTGCGCTGCAAGCGACGGGAGGGCTGCCCGGCGCACAGCCCGCGCACCTGGCAGGCTTCCTGGCGGACGAGCAGCTGCGCGCGTGTGTGCGCGCCGGCCAGCTCGAGTTCGTGCTCTGGGACCACCTGGGCGAGTGCGACGGGCCGCCGCACATGCGCTGCTGGCAGCCCATCGTGTACAGGCGCGCAGCCTCCCTACGGCTCCCACGGCGGCTTGTGCCTGATAGCGCTGCATTCGGCCGCGTGTACGCGGACGCCGGGTGTGGCAAGGAGGCGGGACGCATGCAGTCCGTGCCAAACCTGACCATGTGCGAAACGGCCCGCACCGCGTGCTCCTGCAGCCGTCCGACTCCGCGAGGACAGAGCCGTGCGCCCCTACTCAAGCGCAAGCGTCTGCATGTCTGCATGCATGCGCGCATGCGTGGGATGCTGGCGGCGCGCCGACGCGCGCGCCGCCGTGCAGCCACGCTCTGCTGGAGGCCTGGGGCCAGCCGCGGACGTACCTCCTGATCGCCGACCATGATCGCGCGTAAGGAGAGCCCGCGAGGGTTTTCCCCGGGCGGCCGCGCCTGCAGGCCCATCGCGAGCAGGCTGTGGCCGTCGAGGACGATGTCGCCCGCGTGCGGCTCGGCCAGCCGGAACAGCGCGACGATCAGCGAGCTCTTGCCGCTGCCGGTCCGGCCCACGATGCCCACCTTCTCCGCGCTGCCCACCGTGAACGTGACGCCCTGCGCGCGACACCCTAACCCTGGTGGCCCACCATGCCCACCTTCCCACCTTCTCCGCGCTGCCCACCGCGAATGTGACGCCCTGCGCGCGACACCCTAACCCTGGTGGCCCACCATGCCCACCTTCCCACCTTCTCCGCGCTGCCCACCGCGAACGTGACGCCCTGCGCGCGACACCCTAAACCTGGTGGCCCACCATGCCCACCTTCCCACCTTCTCCGCGCCTGCCCACCGCGAACGTGACGCCCTGCGCGCGACACCCTAACCCTGGTGGCCCACCATGCCCACCTTCCCACCTTCTCCGCGCTGCCCACCGCGAACGTGACGCCCTGCGCGCGACACCATAACCCCGGCAGTGGCCTGGACCCAGCCCGGCGCCTCGGAGGCGAGCTCGTGCAGCAAGCGGATGGAGAGGCGGCGCGAGCAGCCCTACATAACCCTACCCCTTCCCACCTAACCCAGCCGCGGCCGCGCCGCGTCTTGAGCACCGGCGGCAGCCCGTCGCGGTAGCGCATCCAGACGCTGCGGTACTCCACCACGCCCGCGGACGGCCACTCCGGCGGCGGCTTCCGGTCCGGCACCTCGCGCTCCCGCTCCTGCGGTACTCGCTGGTACTCCAGCATGCGCTCCACGGCGTTGAACCTGCGCGCGGCGCAGCCGCGCGGCGTCACATTGAGCGCAAGGCCTTCATGGCCGCGCGCGGCGCCATGCCGAGCGCCGCGGGCATCGCAGCGGCTGCTTGCTGCAAGCGCACGTGCTGTGTCGTAGCGTGCTGTGTCGTGCGTTCAGGCAGCAGGAGCGCTGCTGCCAAAACGCTCTACCTGTGGAGCGGAGGAGCACACAACAGCAACAAGCGCACTGATGCACTCAGCGCGCAGGCCCAGCACATGGGCAGACGGAGCTCGACCAGCAAGCGATTGAACATGGCCACCCGCGCAGCTGCTGCAGCTTTCGGCCGGGGAGCCGGCCCGCGCGCTGGCGGGCGGCGCACTTGTTCTCCATGACGGCGGCGGACGTGACGATGACCTGCAGCAGCGCTGCGAGCTCGCCCGTCTGCGCGCGCGCGCGGCGCGGGTCAGCTGCGGCCTCCGCGGACCGCATGCAGGCGCGGGCCGCCAGCACGCGCGTCGCGCCTGGGCGGCCGGCGCACCGAGCTCCAGGGCTCGCCCGCATGCGGCGCAACCTCCTCTGCAGGCATGCTCTGGCGCTGCGCGGTGTCTCAGGCAGGGTAGGGTGTTGCCCAGTGGCCCAGTGCAGAACCTTTGAGCTAAGCGCGACAGCTGCCAGGTTCCTGTAGCATGATACGGGCGGCGGCAGCGCCCGCCGAGCATGCCGGTGCAAGGGCAGGCCCGGACAGCGGCCGCATGCAGCGGGGGGCGCGGGGGACGCAAGGGGCGCGGGATGCGCGGGGGTCGCACGCGCTCGAGCACCAGCGCGGACTTGCTGGCGCCCAGCTGGCCCTTGAGGCCGACGACCAGCATGGAGATCAGGAATGCCAGCAGCGCGCCGATCGCGTCCAGCGCCAGCGCCAGCCACTGGTCCGCCGTGTGCAGCGCGTAGAAGGCCCTGGCGCCCCCCCGGTCGATCGACCAGTTGGGGCTAGGGTCAGGGCTTCCTGTTGCGCGGGCAAGGCCGCGGGCATGGACCAGCGGCCCCATGATCTGCTGCGCCAGCCTGTGAGCCAGCGGGCACAGAGATGCAACCAGAGATGCAGCGCGGTCGAGCAAAGCACCAGAAACGCCTCGTCCGCAGTAGGATCTGCGACCGGGCGCGCCCGCGCATGCAGCCGCCGCAGGGAGCGGGCGGGCCCCAGGGGGCGCGCCGGTGGTTGTAGTCGACGTGCCGGTCGCTGTCAGCCGCAAAGCGGCGCTCGTAGCCGTACGCGCGCACGGTATCGATGCCCGCCAGGCTCTCCTGGAAGTGCGAGTAGATCGGCGAGTGCGAGATCTGCGCGGGCGCCGCCCGGCGTCAGACCCCGCGCGCCCCCGCCTGCGGCCGCGGCCTGAGGGCGCCGCGCCCTGCGCGCGCGCACCGCGGAGCGGCCTGCGCGGCCGTGGCAGCACCCGTCCGACCGCCGGGGGGCGCGCGCCCTCCGTAGCGCAGCATGCAGGGCCCCGGCGCTCACACGCGCGCTCCCCAAAGGCGAGCAGGACTGGCAGGGCACTGAGTGGGGCGCGATATACCGCAGGGCACCAAGCGGCCCGCAGCAGCTGGGTAGGTACCCTGTACCCTGTAGCCTATACCCGGCCAGGCGGCCGTACCGCATCCACACGCTGCAGCTCGATGTAGGAGCGCGTGTAGAACATGTGGACGACGCCGTACACCACAAACATGGGCGCCTGCCGCGCAGCCGCGCCCGCTAACCGCGCCAGCTCCTGCCCCAGGGCGCGAGGCGCACTGTGCAAAGCGAGGCTTGCTCGCTGGCGCGCCGGCGCGCTTGCCAGGCGCCGCACGATCCGCGTCGCAAAGTCTAAGGCCATACATGCGGCTGCGCGGTCCACGGCCTGGCGTGTAGCACTACACGCATGGGAATGTGACAGGGGATCTACCATGCAGTGGTGGAGGCGCAGGCGCCCGGGCGATGGCTATCACGCGGCGGCAGTGTTGCTGCAACGCTGCCACCCGACGGAGGACCTGCCAGGTCCCGGCTGCCGACATGCGGCACTGTGCGCCCCGCTCGGGCCATGCAGGCCATGAAGCAGTGAATGCGGAGCGCAGACGCGCCCCGGCGGGGGCGTGCCCGCGCGCGCCGCGCGCGCGGGCGCGCGCCGGCGGGCCGCGCACCGCGCCGAGCAGGAACCAGGGCTGATACACGCAGATGAGCACCAGCAGCGCCAGCAGCTGCGTCACGCAGATGACCAGCGAGAAGACCACATGCGGGACGGTGTGGTCGACGTCAGAGATGTCCTGCCGCCGCGGCGCAGCGGCGCCCGGAATTATGGTATAGGGTAGAGTAGGGTGTGGTACGGCTCGGCGCGAGCGTCGGCACGTGCATTCTGCAGACACAGGGCGCCGGCCTCCCGTGTGCCGCATGTGCGCCCGCGCTCGGTTGCCGCATGCGGCGCGCCCAGCGCGCGCGCGAGCGCTGCTTGATGCGCGCGCAGACACGCCGGGCGCATGTCAGCCGCAGGGAGGGATGGCGGCGGCGGGCGCGCAGGGGTGGGGCGGCGGGCGGCGCAGGGACGCGCCCTGGTAAAGCGGTTGAGGATGCGGCCGGCGGGCGTGGTGTCGAAGAAGGACATCGGCGCACGCACGACCTGCGCGCGCGCCCGGGCGCCATCAGCTGGGCAGGGGCGCGGCAACGCTGCTGCGCAAGTCGCGGGCGCAGCACGGCAGGCTGCGCGGACGGGCAGCGGGCGCCAGGCAGCGCAGCCCGCCCGCCGGGACTTGTTTCCAGAGGAATTGGACCCGCTTGGGTGTTGTCTGTGCGCGACGCGCAGCCCCGGGCCTCTCTACATGGGCAGAGTGCCGCGCATCCGCTTTGGCATGTGCCGCGCTGCTGGCCGCTGGCCGCCATACGGCTGCCGCACCCCCGCGCTAGCGGCTCGCTCCTGCAAGCTATGCGGCTCACTCCGGCTAGCTGCACAACAAGACGCTGCCGCACTGGCACCATACCGGGGGCTGGCCGCCCCACCGGCGCCCTGCAGGCAGGCCCGCGCCGCGCACCGCGCGCAGCGTCTTGTTGTGTATCTTGATGCTGGCGGCGAGGCCGAGGATGCCCAGCAGCACCGTGGACAGCGTCTCCGTCCCAATGTAGCCCGCCGCGAAGCCGATGTAGCCCGGCAGGTAGCCGAAGTCCAGCCGTGCCTGGGCTGTGCATGCGGGCGCCTGCGCTAAGGGCCGCAGGCTTCCCCTCGTGCGGCGCGCGCGCGCCTGCCCGGCGCCATCGGCAGCGAGGGCAGCTGGGGCAGCACGCGCGCGCGCCCGTGCTGCGCAGCGCGCGCCCCCAAACCGCGTCGCCGCCGCCGCGCTCGCAGCGCAGGGGCGACCAGGGCTGTGCCAAGCAGCGGCGATCAGGGCTGTCCCAGCAGGGCGCCCGGCAGGCAGCCAGCTTGACTTCATGCGCGCGCGGCGCGCACGGCTGCGCAGCATAATGTGTTATGCAGCAAGCTGGTGCTGACACGTGGGGCGGGGAGGCGGCAACCAGGCTGGGTCCACCGGTCCGCCCAGGGGCGTGCGGCGTGCGCGCGCGGTGCCAGGTGCTCGAGCGAGATCGCGCGTGCTGGCGGCGCCCCAGCGGGTGCAGCCGAGGAGGCGGGGCGCACGTTCCTGGCCCGCGACGGCTGGCTCGGGCTCCACCGCGACGCCGTTCTCGCAGTGCACGTCGTGCGCCGAGCCTGTCCAGCCTGACAGCCACACCTGCCGGCCGCCCAAGCGCCTTGATGCCACAGACAAGCACCGAGCCCGTCCAGCCTTGCAGCCACCCCTGCAGGCCGCCCCAGGCACCGTGGTCATAATCAAGCAGCTCCAAAGCAGCTGCGCTGGGCGCGCATTGCCGTGCCTCGCGCTGAGCCGTCCGTGTATGCAGGGCGCGCGCTCGCGCGCGCCTGCTGCAGCTGGTTCATGACCTCGCCGCCGCAGATGATTGCGAGGATGAGCAGCGCCAGCAGCGGGCCGCCCTCGCGCACGTACGCCCGGTACACGTGCCAGCCGACCTTGCCCTCGTCGCGCTCCTCCTCGGTCATCAGCTTGCCGTCGTGCGGGGCGCCCGCGCCCTTGCCGCCCTGGCTCGCCCCGGCCAGGGCATGCCTCAGGGTTCTCATCCATGCACGCGGCGCGTGCGGCTTGCCCTGGCCTTGCCCCCGGCAAGGACGGCTCAGCGCCCTTGACCACGGTTGTTCCTGGGGCGCCGAGAGCCCTGGTGCCAGCCAGGAACGCCGCGCGCCGCGCGCATGTGCGGGTGTGCTTGCGCGGCAGAGATTGGCACGGCTCGCCATAACTGGCCCTGCCCTGGCCTCCCCTGCCAAAGAGCGCACGCCAGGGCGTGCAAGCGCACGCGCCCAGGGCCGACGGCGCACCTCGCTGCCGGCCCCGGAGAGTGTGCCGTCCGGCGGCCTGGCTTTTGCGTCGCCGCCTTCCGGCTCGCGAAAAGAAACTGGGCGCCTCGACGACTTTGTTGACGCCTGCGCGACGCCAGCCCGTCTCCCGTCTGCCCCACCAAGCCTGGCATGGGCTCGCCACAACATCGCACGGTGTCAGTCCGACGCATGCACAGCACCTTGCTTGTCACCAAGCTGGCCCACAAAGGCAAGCCGCACCGGCGGAGCCGGCGCGGGCGCGGGCGGCGCATGCGCGGGCGCCGCCGGCGCGTCGTTGAGCGCGGGGTCCTCGAAGGGGCTGATGGGCGCGGCGGCGTCGCCGGACGGCACGAAGCGGTCCGCGGCCAGGCGCGCCGAGGGCCCGCGCCGCAGCGCGCCGCGCGGCGCGCCCGCGCCCGCCGCGCCGGACGCGCCCGCCGCGCGCAGGTGCGGGGACCCGACCGGCGGCAGCTGCGCGGCGCCGCCCCCCGCATGGCTCTCAGCACCGCTTGGTGGGCACACACCCTATGCTTAGCTGCGCAGTGCAGCATGTGGGCGTGCACCATGAGGAAGGCAACATGTACTGCAGATGCAGCCCCCCTTGCGACGTTGCTTACGCACGGGCCGCTCAACGCCAGACTCAGCCCGCATTCTCACCGTGCGCGAGCGCATGCAGCTGGCCAGACGCAGGCTTCTGTGCGGCGCCCTGCTGGACACAGCTTGCAGGCCGCCTGAGAGGACAGACTCGCTGCGGGGCCGCGCCGCACCGCTGACAGCCCGGCGGACCGCAGCGGCCCAGACTCGGAGCGCAGCTGCGACGAGCCGCCCCGGCGCAGCGCCGCGCCGCCCAGTGAGCGCTGGCTGCCGCCTAAAGAGCGCTGGCTGCGCGAGCCGAGCAGGTCGTGCGGGTGCATCTGCTGCGACAGCAGCGCGCGGAGCGGCGCGCCCGCGCTGTCCCTGCACAGCGCTGCACGGCTCAGCGGGCTGCGGGCGCGCACGCGGCGCCCAGCACCACACTGGCCCGCAGCCACCACCCTGAGGCTCGGCACTTTTGGCCCGCCAGACGCGACTGACACCATGTTCCCGCACTTGCAGCACGCTCCTGCTGGCACAGGGCAGCGTGCAGACGCACGTGCTGGTCATGCACCCAGACATGCAGCCACGAGCGCGCGGGGCCACTGGTGACAGGTCGTCAGGTGAGTGAGGCGCCTCGGAGTCGGGCCATGGGGCAGGCCGATGTTGCTCTGCATGGTCACCCCAGCCTCAGGGCGCACACAGCCAGGCGCGCGTGCTCAGAGGTGTACCCATGATACATGCGGCGGCAGGCTACTCCTTCCTGACACAGGCAGGATCCAGCAGGCGCGGGGCCCGACCGCCGGCCCGGCGACTCGCTGGGCTGCCGCGAGGAGAACAGCGCGCGCAGCGTGGGGCCAAAGCCCTCGTCCGCGTCCGGCGCGCCGCTCGCGCCGCGGCCGAGCAGCGGCGCGGTCAGCCGCGGCTCATCCGCAAACAGCTCCTCCTCTGTCGGCACATCCCGGAACGCCTGCGGCCCGGAGCAGGCTGTCAGCCCAGCATGCAAGCTTTGGCGCTCCCAAAAGCGCCCGCAGCCAGGGATAAGGCCCTCAGCCTAGCATGCAAGCTTGGCGCTCCCACGCGTGCCCGCAGCCAGGGGAAAGGCCCTCAGCAGAGCATGCAAGCTTGGTGCTCCCGCGCTCCCGTGCTCCCGCGCGTGCCCGCCACCAGCGCATGTGCGTTCCCTGCTGTCCGCAACATGCCGCGACCAGGCCCGCAGGCATCACGAGGACGTCCCAGCGCGTCCCGCCCCGCGCGCGGCCCCGCCGCGGCGGCGCGCGCCTGCGTGGTCTGGCGCGACAGCATGGCGACGTCGCCGAGGCCGCGCGTGCCGCCCAGGCCGCCCGCGAACGTGGACCGCATGCGCATCGCGGTCTGCTCGCTGCGCATGCGCAGCCACTCGGCCTGCGCCCCGGGCGCCCGCCGCTCGAGGCGTCAGCACGTGCAAGCGGAGCGGCCCCCTTTTGAGAAGACGAGGCAGACCGTGGACTCGAACGTCCAACTGTCTTGGCACATTGGTGTGCAGGTGCGATGAGGGAGACAAGCGGGTGAACGTTCGGCAGGTCGTGACGGCATGTGCGGCTGTGCGTGCGCCACGCTGCCCGCGCGCTCGGCGCAGCGTGGTGCACGCATGATGAGCGCCACAGCTGTTCACGTCTTCTGTCATTGCCATGCATGTTCAAACCTCACGCACCTCCACGCACATGAGGCGCCGGATACGTTTCAGCAGCCAGCAGCCATGCTGCGCAGACACCTTGTGCGCGGCGGGAGGCGCACCTCAATGGCCGCGCTGCCGGCCCGGGACGAGGCATGATTCAGCGCGGCGCGCTGCCTTGCGTCGTCGCCCTCCGCTTCCGCGTCCTCGCCGTCGTCACCGTCAGCGCCGGCAGTCGCCTGGGCCGGCGCAGCGGCGCGTCTGGCATGCAGCGTGTCCGCTAAAGCCCACTCTGAGAGAGTGCAGGGGCCGGCAGGCGGCCGACCGGGGTGAGGCGCAGGCCAGCGGCTGCCGCATGGGCTGTACCATTGCAGCAGGAACCTAAGCTGGGACCTGAGCTGGCCGCAGGCGAGCACGGCATGCGTGCAGGCGGCGCAGGCCGGTGCGAGGTCACTCAGGTGGAGGGTGCCAGGCAGGCCGGCGGAGCGCACAGGGCCCGGGCGCGCAGGCGCGAGCCCCGGCGGCAGGGCGGGCAGGCCGCGCGCCCACAACCCCAGCAACGGGTCCGAAAATCCTCGCCGGGCAGGGCCAGGCGGCGACGCGGGCCGGCCGCGCGCCTCGTACTCCTTCAGCAGGTTGGCGAAGCCCTTGCAGGGCAGCAGCTCGGCGTACGTGCCGCACGCTGCCACGCGCCCGGCCTCCAGGAACACGACGGCGCGCGCGTCGCGCGCGTACTGCAGCTGGTTGGTGACCAGCAGCACCGCCTTCTTGGCCAGCAGGCCTGCGAGTGTGCGTTCCACCCTTGTTCATGCGTCGGTTTGTCAGGCATAGAGTGAGCGACCTCAAAGAGGGTCGGTGTGGGCTGGTGCGCCGCCGCGCGCGGGAGCAACGGCGTCATGCCTGCCTGCAGCGCTTTATCACGTCCGGGTGCGCCTCTCTGGCACGGAAGCATGTGCAGGCATACCTGCCCTCAACAGCGCTGCGGGCGCGGGACCCTGGTGCGACGCTGGGTGCGCCGTGCTGCAGGCATATCGCTGCGCTGTTGCGGTGCTGTTGCATCCTGTTCGGGCAGCTGCAAAGTACATGTTTGCAAACCCGGACAGAGCGGGACACTGCAGGAGCGCCAAATGGCCTTGCATACGAGGCACTCTTGCCTGCCAGCAAGCTGCAGCAGGCAGGAGGTATCGGTCAGCACCCTGGACTACATTCTCAAAGATGTGGCGGCCGACATGCACGTCGACGGCGGACAGCGGGTCGTCCAGAATGTAGATATCCGCGTCGGCGTACGCCGCGCGCGCGATGGCGATGCGCTGCTTCTGGCCGCCGCTCAGGTTCACACCCTTCTCGCCAATCTCCGTGCTGTCGCCAGCCGGCAGCGTCTGCGCGCATACGCATTCTGTTGAAGGGTGCAGCGGGCGTTCAGCGCGTGCAAGGCGGCCATCGCCGCGCTGAGCTTTGGCACGAGTCGCGCGCTGGTCACCCTCAGCCAGCACCACAGCTGGCGGTCCACCTCCAGCCGGCTGGAAAGACATGGCCCGAGCAGTGCTCACCTGAGTCAAAATCAGAATGTAAGCACCAGTCCAGCTTTGTACCCTGGCCTTGTCAAGTGTCAGCATGGAGCACAGAGCAGCTAGAGAACCCCCACGAATTCTGCCCAGGCCAGAGGGTCTCGGTGACAGCCGGACACGCACACACGTCAAGCATCCGACGACGCGCACGGAGCTCTGTATGACAGGGTTGCGGTGCAAAGGCGGAGCCCTGTCTGGTGCGCCTGGGCCTCAGACCTGCAGGTCGTGCGAGAGGCTGCAGGCCTCGATGACGTCGTCATAGCGGCCCTTGTCGAACTCCTTGCCGAAGAGGATGTTGCCGCGCACGGTGTCATTTATGATCCAGGCGGCCTGCCCGCCGCACAGGCATCCGCTCTACTAACTTGCCCAAATCGTTGAACATCCATGTGCACATGCTTGGCAGACAAGCTGTGAAAGCCACGGCCTCATCAGCAAAGGCACCATACCAATCCAAATCAAAAGCGGGACAAGACATGTTGCACAGCACCAGTGCACCTATGTGCAAGAAGTCCTGGCCCCCCAGCACGCAGGTGTCCCAGCGCTCCCGTGCAGCCAAGGGCCGGCACCTGCGCGACGTAGGCGAGGCTGCCTGTGCGCAGCACGACGCCGCTCGTCCTCTTCATGTCGCCCAGCAGCGCGGATACCTGCGCGGCCACGTGCAGGGTGTCATGTAGGGTACCGGGCAGCCCCTGCCGCGCGCCGCGGAGGATGCGCGTCGACACGCAGCGCGCCGGGCGCCGGATCACCAGGCCGACGCAACGTGCGCCCCATCTGCAGGCCGCGGCCCGTTACGCGCACACTCACAGCAGCCTCCTGGCAGCGCCACCACGAGCGCTCGAGGGAGCCGGCGGCGCGGCCCGGCAGCAGCGCGGAGGGGCGCGCCAGCGACGTCTTGCCGGAGCCCACGCGCCCGACCACGCACACCAGCTCGCCGGCGCCGGCGCTGATGTTGACGTCGTGCAGCGCGAACAGCGCGCCGTCCTCGCCGTCCTCGCCAGTCTCGCCATCCCCACCGGCTTCCCCGTCGGCCGCAGCGTCTTTGCCGTTTTGGCCCCGCTTCCCCGCCGCCACCTCGCCATTTGCCCCGACGACCAGCGCGCCGTCGGGCGGCGCCGCCACGGCGCCGCCGCCCGCGCCGCCGCCCGCGCCGCCGCCGTCCTTGTGCGCGGCCGCGGCGCCGTTGCCGGGCTTGCCCGCGCGCCGGCCGCCCTGGCTATCTGGCTGCCGGCCCGCCTCCTCGGCCGCCTCCTCCGCCGCCATCTCCTCGTCCTCCTCGAACTCGATCACGGGGCCCGTGTTGCGCACGTACGTGAACTCGCCGTCCCGCACGGCGATGCCGGCGCGGCCGCCGGGGAAGGGCGGCGCATCCTGTGGGCGGCGCCACCCGCGCTCGCTCAGCGCGGCGGGGCAGCGCGTCGACGCGCGCGGGCGCGGGTGCTTGATCAGGCGCGCGTGTGGCGTGCTGCGCATGGAGCGCGGGCGCGGGCGCGGCAGGGCCGTACAGACACAGCCGCGCATGGCTGCGGCCGGTCACTCTGTACAGGGCCGGCGTGCACCCGGTGCGCTCAGCCGCCTGCGTCTCCCGGGTTCTAAGCGCAGCTCACACGGCACGCCAGACGCATACATGCGGTTCAGACACCATGACAACATGCAGGCACTCTCACAGCTGCAGCCGCGTGCCTGCCGGCCGGCGCCCGGGGCGCACCTCTGTGCTGCGGTCCTGGAGCATGAAGAACATGGTCAGGCGCTTGAGACTCACCATGGCCGCGCCCATCTGCGCGCCCGCCCGAGCAGGCCTGGAGCAGGGCACGGCTGCGGGAGGCGCAACAGCAGAGACTGGCAAGGTGCAACAAAGGAGGTAGCAAGGTGCAACGAAGAACCTGGCAAGGGAGAAGAGACGGGTGCAGATGCATGCCGGGCACCACGGGCAGCGCCCGGGCGCCGGGCGGCGCGGCCTGCGCGGCGGACCGCACCTCCACGAATACGAACGGCAGGCCCTCTAGCGCGGGCTTGAGCAGGCTGAACAGCGCGAGCGAGGAGAAAATGCGCGCGGGGGAGAAGTCGGATGCCGGCGCGATGAACGCGTACACGGTGAACGCCGCGACTGAGGCCAGGATCGGCGACGCGGTCATCAGCGCGACCGTGCCGGTGTAGTACGGGATGATCGCGCCCAGCTTGCCCACCTCGCGGCGGCGCTGCTCGCGGATCTGCAGCGGCCGCGCGCCGTGTCGGCCAGTAGCGGGGGCGCGGGCGGGCTTGCGAGCATGCAGGCGCACACCATCCTATAGCGCCGCAGCCTCGGGCCCTTGCAGGACTTGTTCCAAAAGAAGTGGCACAGCATGCTGCGCCTGGAGACAGGGTTCAGCATTGCCTGGGCGCAGCAGCGACAGCCGGGGGCGCATGCACGCGCACGTGCACGCAGGCAAGAGGGCGGGCGGGCGGCGCGCAGCCGGGGCCGCGCGCCCGGGCCTCCTGCGCGGCCTCCCACGCATACGTCTTGAGCGCCTTGATGCCGGCCAGCAGCTGGTTGACCAGGATGATGCGCTTGTCGGTGCAGACCAGCATCTGCTCCTGCAGGTGCGTCATCTTCTGCACGAAGACGCCCGTCAGCGGCGTCGCCAGGACCAACACGCCCAGGCCCACGAACGCGGTCCACCTGCGGCCGGGGCAACCCGCGCGGTCAGCGCCGGCGATCACTGACGATCTTTTGTCGCCCACCCCGCAGGCGGCATCCCTGTCTTGCCGCTGGCAGGCATCCCCATCTCCCAGCAGGCGGCATGCCTGTCAGCCGCGCCGCGTCATGGTGCCCCTTGTCATGCCCTGACCCGCGAAGAGCATCCAGGCCAGGGCGCAGGTGCCCACCGCCGCGCGCCCGCGCACGGTACCAGCACCTCACCAGCACATCGCTACCTCGCGCAGCGTGCACCGAGCCTGGAGTGCCAGCATGCGGCCAGCAGCGCAAACTCTGCCGGCGCATGTGCTGCATGGCCCGCCGCCGAGCAGGGGCGACGCACCGGATCTGGCGGTAGAGCAGGACCATGCTGACGAGGATCGTGAGCGGGAGCACCAGCAGGCTGCCCAGCGCCGGGTGGATGAACTGGAGCACGTTGTCCACGTCGGCGCTCATCAGGTTGATGATCTTGCCCTTCTCGATTGACTGCTGGGCCCTGCACGGGTCGCACCATCCCCGCGTCACCATACGCCGGACGCCTATAATCAATGGGCGGCCACGGCACTCTGAGCAACGTGCCTGCAGCAGCAACAGCAGCGAGCGCCAGAGCGGTGCTTTGCAGACATTGCAGACGGGATTCATGCATGTGAAGAGGCCACAGCGTTGGCCGCGCATGCGCAGTGCTGGCTGGCGGCTGCGCGCGGGGCGGGGCGCGCGGCGGGACGCCGCGCGCACTCGATGGACATGCGCGCCGACTTGCGGAAGATCTCGGCGATAATGGCCGCGCGGATCTTGATCTGCGTCAGCACCGCCAGCCGGTTGGCGTGCGTCATCAGCAGGCCGCCGAGGAAGGGGAAGAGGAAGTTGAGGAAGGCGTAGATGTACGCCTGCGTCCTCAGCGAGTCCTGCGCAGGGTAGGGTAGGGTATGTTAAGCGCGCCCCCCGAGCGCGTGCGGCGCGCTCGCAGCCTATCCAGGGCTACCAGGCGAGCCCTGCCCTGGGCGCCATATGAGGCGGGTCCGCGGCGCGGCCTCGCGCCAGGTGCGCGCATGCATGCGCGCCCGGCGCGCATGCCGGCCCGGCCGCGGCGCTCGCGCGCGTCACCGCGCGGCGGGGGCGGGGCCGCGCACGTCGCAGGTGGACAGGTACTCGGTGATGTGCTCCAGCAGCACCGGGAAGGCAAACGTGGCGGCCGTGGCGGCGAGGTGCATGACCACCGACAGGGAGATGGTCCGGAAGTAGCTGGCCATGATCACGGAGAACAGCACCCAGCTATTCTTGCCCAGGCGGCAGGCCTCCAGCGTCTTGTGGCCCTGCGCGGCGCGGCCGCGCGCTCGGTGGCGCGCCCGGGCCCCGGCGCCGCGGCCGCGAGCAGCGGGAGGACGCGCGGCAGCGCTGGTGGGGCGCAGGCGGCGGCCCCGGGCGCGCGGGGCCGCGCACGCTCTTGCTCGCCGCCAGCTTGTCAAAGCGCCTGACCCAGGCCACGATGAGCGCCGAGTGGCAGCGCTCGGTGAAGAGCCCGGCGTTGAGCCTGCAAGCGGCGCGCCCCGCTCAGCTGGTATGCAGCTGCTGCGGCAGTGCCAGGTGGAGCCGCACACAGCTTGTGCAGAGCGTCGGCGCTCAGGCCCGCATCGGCGGGCTTGGCACCCACCGTGGCAGGTCATCCATGGCCAGCGGCTTCCTCCATCCCTGCGCGTCAGGCCAAGTGCGTCGGTCTCAACAATCAAGCACCAGCTGGTGCATGAGCGCGCCGTGCTGTGCAGAGGCAGCTGAGCGAGCGCAGGGCCCCTGGCTACGTATGCGTCCGCCGAACATCCGTGGCACGGCAGCCGGCTCGTGACAGCCGGCCTGCTGCAATATGCAGAGCGGGCAGGGCGCCGCCCACCGCCAGCAGCACGCGGTTGTACCAGAAGAAGAAGACGAAGCTGAGCGGGTTGGAGCAGAAACTGGGCTCGGGCCGCCCGAGGTCCGCGCTCTGTGCATGCTTGCGCGGCGCCATTGCTTAGAGTGGCCCGCTCACCAGCCCCAAGCACGCGCTTGCATCGGGAGTAACGATACTGGTAGCACTACAGCTGTTTCGCTCTGAGCGTGCTAAGTCTTTGCTCCCACATCTGGTGCACCTGCGAGACACCTGGGGTGCCCCACCCCTTCACCCAGGGATCGCTTTATGAAGCTGATCAGCTATTGGCCAGCTTTGGCCAGTCCGCTTATGCATGTGCGCATCCTGCGAGAATGTTCATGCGTTGGGCGACACAATCTTACCAGCATCGTCTGTATTGCGGGAGCCACATGCATGCGTCATTTATAAGTGTAACCCGCAAGTCAGCTGGAAGGGATGAGGGTCTCCATGCTGTGCAGCAGGTGCCAAGGACACAAGCGAAGCAAAAGAGTGCAGGCGCACGGCCACACGTGGGTGGGCTGCAGAGGCCATATTGCTGAAGGTGCATGTGGCGCTCCCGGCCGGCTGACTGCCTAGGCAGTCCTTGCTGGGACACTCGGGCATTGTATCACTCATTCATGCATTCGCTTCGACTATGCATTCATGCATGCATGTGGTTGTAGCAGCTGTTACAAAATTATGAAGCTGCACTGCAGCTCATACATGACACATTTTTATATCCAGGCATTCAGGATGCCTGAGTGCCAGGCACGAACAAAGGCAGGGCGTTGCTTCTACAGGAGTTATGCTGCATTGCCACTGCAGTGGAGCAGGCTTGCCACGCGAGGACTGCTTGCGTGAACTGCACCGCAGCTCCTGCCGTCCGCCAATACGCCCCTATAAAGGCAGTCAATGCTAAGGCCCTATGCAAGTTTGTCATTGCTGGAACCAAGCGCTCGCGCTTGGCACACCGCAAAATCGGCGTGTACTGTGAGAAGCATAAAAGTTAAGACAGACACGCACTGGAGGGGCTAGGCAAGCAGCACAGCACTGCACCGGCGCGCCTTCCACACCGCTCCGGCTCCAGCGGCAAGGCAGGCTAGGTGCATGTCAACGGGCACGGAGTGCCCCATGTGTCTGGCATTCAGCGTTGGCCTCTTCACCGCAGCGCAACACGCACACATACTGCGGTGTGGCCATGAAGCTGCTTTGGGCCGCTCGCCCGCAGTCCCCGCTACCTGTGTGCTGGAAGGGTGATACCTACACTCCGGACTGGCCCTGTGCCACCTACTCTAACAGAACTGTAGCAGCAAAGCAGTGGTATGCTGGACCTACTGGGTGTGCGAGATGCGATCTGGCCCAGCGGCTGGCAGGCTCATGTCACGGGAGCCTGCCCAAAAGAATACCTGCAGGGACGCTGATGCAGCCAGACACTGCAGCCAGCGCGCCCCACAAGCCCTGAACAGCTGGTAAAAGGAATGGGCCGAACGCTGCGCCGCTTCAGCCAGCGGTGGTACACCGGCGAGCGACGACAGGGCGGCCTGCGGTGCAGGGGCGCGCTACTCCGCCGGGCCCTGGAACACCCACTGCCAGCTGGTGTCCTGCACGACGCGCTTGTCGGGCATGTAGCGCGCGCTGAACAGGTTGACCGCGTGCAGCAGGATGCCGCACTTGGGGCTCATGGCCGCCCAGTCGGCCTGCTGGTCGGCCGTGAACACCATGCCATTGTGCACCTGCGCAACCCGGCGCGCACTGCCTCACGGTCGCTGCCGCTCCGGCGCGCCCCCACGGCAGCAAGCCGCTGCGGCTCGCCGCGCTCGTGCTGCCCAGGCTCAGCATGTCGTCTGACTCGGTACAGTTTAAGGTATGCAGCGGTGGCGCAACTGGCGTGCAGTCCAGTCTCGCCGGGCGGGAGTCCATGCGATGCACGTGAAAAAGATCCCAGGTTCTCAACCATGTGTGACCATGGCAGCAGTGAACAAGTACAAGAGAGCTGGGATGTTACCGAGCCCTCTTGATACTGCTGCACATATGGCTGATCCTCAAAGACCACCATGCCTGCGGTGCAGGGCAGGGGTGGTGCACCCCCCGCACGCTCTGCACCGGCGGCGCCTGCCAGCGGCGCAGGTCCGCGCCGGCCGCGCGCAATCGGCCGCGCACCTCGTACGTGGCCACCCGCTCCGGGTCGGCCATGTCCTTGCCGAGCGCGATGGGCAGCTCGGAGCGCCAGCCGTAGCGCAGCAGCGGGTGCGGCTCGCCGCGGCCGCGCCGCCGCCAGACGTCCAGGTCGCGCTCGCCGCCCGGCGGCTGCGGGCGCACCGCGGGGTCCAGGTCGCTGAACGCGTCGTAGCGCTCCACCGACACCTGCGCGCGGCGGCGCCGCGGTCAGGCCCATGCAGCCGAATGTTGCCCCCAGCATGCGCTGCCGGAGGCTGTAAAGCATGAAGGAAGCGCTCAAGCATAGCTTGGACGGCCACTGCCGCTGCCAGCCGACCAGGGCTGCATGGACAGGCGGGCTCTATGGGAAAGGGCGTCTGAAAGGTACCAAGCAGTATGCAGTGCAGCGCTGACATGCCAGGCTGCAAGGCCAAGCTGCCGATGCAGTGTCTGGCGCCCTGCTTGACGTCAGCCACAGGTGCCGGGCGCTCTCGCAAGGCGGCCGTGCGATGCCTGGCCGACCAACCAAGCGCGGGCGGGTCATCTACAAATGTCAAGGACTTGGATACATAGTGTGATCCATCTCTACAAACACATCACATGCTGCCACATTTTCTGCGATCAGGTGACAGCAACGCAGGCCCGGGCGTGCCTGGCCCTTGTCGTCCGTGCACTTGGTCAGCGCGTCAGTGAGGGTCGCAGTGGGCGTCGGCAGCACAAAGTACTCATTTTGTTGAAGGCGGCCGAGAAGGGCGCGCCAATGTCAATCTCCTGGAAGGGCACCATGAGCGTGATGGCGATCGCCATCTGCCGCGCGCCGGCGCCCTCCCTGTTAGCGCATGCGGCCGCGCAGCGGCGCCCAGCGCACACGCCCTCGAGCCCTGGCGCCCGCCTGGGCCAGCCGCTGCGGCTTGTGCGACGGCGTCGGGCAGGCATCAGCACTCCTCCCGAGGCAAAGCAGGGCAGGCAACAAGCAGGCCCGGCCTCCAGGCGCTGCAGGCATGCACCGGCCACCTGGACAAGACAAGACCACGCTCCATATATGCGGCCGCCTGATCAGCCAGGCACATGCAGGCATGCCGTCACTGCCCGTCACGCTGCAACTGAACCCATGCTCCGCAGCAGGGCGGGTCCCCCTTTGCAACCTACCCTACACTAAGACCATTATACCCTGCACTGTCGGCAGGACGCCGCACCAGCACGTATAGGACAGTCGCCAGCGTGAGCGAACCAATGATGGCGATGGGCAGGTCGCGCTTGGGGTTGCGCGCCTGCGCGCGCCGCGCGCGCCTGGTGAGCCAGCCTGGCTCCGCACCTCGGCGCGGCCGCCGCGCGCTGCCGCCCGCTGCGGCAAAGCCTGCCGGCATTGCTGCAGCCAGTGCGCAGTGCAATGACGGACGTCAGAGTGACACGGAGCAGGCAGGGGCGGAAGGGCGGCGCACCTCTTCAGCCATGTTGCATGCGGCGTTATACCCTGCGCGCCGCGGGCCAGCGTGAGCGACTGCGCGCCGCCAGGAACCGGGCACGGCAACAACGCGCTTGCCCGCGCAGGCCAGCGCTGCGCGGCGTGCGTGGTGCAGGTGCAAGCGCGCGCGCGCGCCATTATACGCGAAGAAGACGGTGGACGCGGCGGCGAAGATGCCCACATCGCCAAAGTGCCAGAAGTCGGACCAGTTCTGCTTGTTGGCGTGCGGGTAGGACAGGCAGAGGATGAGGACGATGAGGCAGATGTTGGCACCCTTGAAGATCAGGTTGATGGTGGCCGACTCGCGCGCGCCGTACGCGACGATCGCCGTGATCAGCTGCGCGCGCGGAGCGTGGCGTGAGGCACGGCGCGCGGCGCCGGCGCCGGCCATCGCTGTTTCGCTCTAGCGGGCGCCGGCGCTGTCGCGGGCGTGCAGACGGGCCGCATTTGTCTGAGGGCGCGGCATTGCGGATGCGCATTCACGCAAATCTACACAAACCCTGGCAGGCAGGCGGAGGGCCGGCGGGCGGGCGGCGCGCCAGCGTGATGCCAAAGGCCACAAAGTCGAGCTGCGCGTTGCCGGCCTTGATCACGAAGAAGGAGCTCTTCTTGCCGCACTGCGCACGCACAGGCGCGCGTCGGGCCCTACCCTACCCTAACCGGCCACGCCATGCCTGCCTCCGCCAAGCCGCGCTGGACCAGGTGTCACAGACATTTTGTACGCTGCCGTCTGCACCCTGGGCCGCTGCGCATAGAAGCGCTTCCGTCCCAGCGCGGAGGCAGGCCATGCAGCCGTGCAAAGCTACGGCTGCTCCATAACTCCTACACAGCGGTGCCGCGCAACGGTGCGCAAGGGCGCGAACTCGCAGGAGGTCGAACGCGGGGTTTTTTCGAAACTGCGCTGCAGTCATGCTCTGCGCGCTGTACCAGCCGTGCTCTGCACCGCTGCCATGAAAGTCGGCCTGCGCGCGAAGCAGGGCGTGCGCACCAGCACGGCGAGGTAGCTGGACCAGCCGCGCGCGACCACGCCGCCCGCCAGCACCGCGTCCACCGTGATGGCCGTGATCGTGATCCTGCGCGCGCGGCCGCTTTGGGTAGGCGGCGGCGCCTGAGACGGCAGGGCGCCATGCGCGGTCTGGGCCTGCCAGGCCGCCGTCCGCATTCAATGCACACATGTGCAGGGCGGGCCAATAGCCCGGCCCCGCCTGCGGCGGCCCTCGACCTGCCCTGCCCTGCTAAGGCCGCCTGGCACGGCACCAGCTGGCCGGCGCAGCGGCCGCGCACGCCGCAGGCGGGGCTGGGACGCCGCTCCGTATGTGCCTGCTGGCTTTGCGCGCGCGCTTACGCGGCTGCAGCAGCCCGCCGCAGCGCACCGCGGCCGGAATCCCGCTCTGCTGGGCGGCGCCCGGGCAGCCGAGGCCGGCTGCTCAGAACAGGGCCGGCGCTGCATGCGTTGCAGCGCTGCGTTACATGGGCGCCAGCATTGCAGCCTGTGCAGCTGATGCCTCCTTGTGGCGCTCGCCTCGGGGCTTGGCGGGTCGGCGGCAGGCCGGGGCGGGCGGGGGGCTCGCCCACGCCAAGCCCGGCGCTGGTTCGTTGCGGTTACGGGACGGAACCAGGCGCTGGACAGGGGCGGGCAGCGGGGCCGCACCAGGCGGGGTACTCGCCCATGACCGCCAGCGTGTAGTTGAACGACGAGCCGGCCAGCGGGTAGTCCACCGACATCTCCACGAAGCTGCGCGGCACCCCGCCGCTAGGGTCAGCTGCCCCACCCCGCAGCCCCGGGCTCCGCGCTCATCCCAGGCTCCAGCATGAAGCCGCGCTCGGTGCGACGGGCAGCCTGTGCGACTGCCGCGGGTGCGAGGGAGCGGGGGGGGCGCGCGCGCGGGGCGCACGTCATGGCGGACACGAAGGCCATGATGGCAGTGATGCAGTAGGACAGCACGACCGCAGGCCTGCCGCGCGCACGCAGCACAGTCAGCGCCCCGCCGCCGCGCAGCGCCCTCGGAGCGCCTGCATCAGGGGAGAGGCGGAAGCGGGAGCGCGGCGCGCGGGGCTCACCCGGCTGTGTTGTGCGCGGCGGTGCCTGCGCGCGCGCCGCACGTCAGACGGGTTCGGCGTTCGAGGGCCGTCGGCTGGCCGGTGCCTGCAGGCGCCCGGCGCGGCAGCGCGGGGACCGCGGGCGCGGGGGCGCGCCGGTCAGCACGAAGATGCCGCTGCCGATGATCTGGCCCAGGCAGATGACGGTCAGCAGCAGCGGCCCCAGCACGCGCTTGAGCTCGTGCACCGACTGGTGCGCCGCCGACTCCTCCATCTGCGCCAGGCTCTTGGTCATGAACGCGCGGCGCCGCACTTTCTGCGGCGTCTTGGCCAGCTCCGCGCAGTAGTTGCCGAAGCCCATCGCGGCGCCCTGCCGCCGCGCGCGGCCGCGCGCGCGTCAGCCGCTGCCTGCACTGCCACAAGCTTGTGCGCTGTGCGGCGCCTGCGACGCCGCCTGCTGCCCACCGAGGCCTGCGGCGCACACAGAGCCGCCTGCTGCCGACGCGGCCGGCCACCTCCGCACAGGAGCGGGAGGTCGCGGGAGCGCATGGCCTGCGCAGCAGGCAGCCCGGGTGCCGCCCGCCGCACCTCTAACTGCCTCCCCAGGCTTGCCTCTCCCCGGCCTGCCCACGCACTACCCCACGTGCCGCCCCCCTCCTGTATCACGGCTAAGGCAGCAGCGCCTGCGCCGTGCGCGGCCCGCCTGCCGTATGAAGCGGTGTGCTGGTCGCATGCCTCACAGTGGGTGGCAGCACATTGAGTGACTGCACGCTCAGAGCACTGCCATTGAGCCCCTGCGCCGAGGCCCGACCGTGCGCTCGTGCCTGCCATGCACGGCGGATATGACATCCGCCCGCTGCGCAAGGCACCTGACCTGCCCACTACAGCGGTAACGGCGGGGCGTGCTCACCAGCGGCGGGGCGCCGCCTGTCAGCCGCCGGCGGTGCCCGCAGTGTCACAGCGACGGGCAAGCGGGGCACCGGGCGGCAAAGCTTGCAAAGCCGGATAGGGCGCCCACAGGCTCCGTACGCCGGCTGCGGGCGCCCAGCCCTTTGACCAAGCGGTAGCGGCGCTGCTTACGCACCGCTTAGTACAAGCAGCCGCCAGTGGGCGCAGTAATGCTATTACACCAAGGTAATGCTGCCGGGCTCAGGCACCCCCACTCGGCCCCCCAATAGCTCCTCGCACAGCACAACCGAGTCAGAGCCAAACTGCTGTGCTGTCCACGGACGACTAACCGCAATACGCTGGGGCAGCGCAGCGCACTCTCCAGCTCAGCGCCAGGCGCTGTTTACGCTGAGCGGCTGGGCGTTGACAAGCCAGGTTCCACACTTGCGTTCACTGTACGCCGCTCGCCGGACTTAACCTACCGAGCACCGCTCACCAAACGTCACATTGCATGCAGCCTACTTGAGCCCTGTCTGCCCCGCAGCTGCTAGGCGAGTAAGTGCAAGCCGGGCGTCACATGCCCTTTCAACGGACGCAGCAGCGCGGCGGTGCGAGCCACCTTGCTCGGGAGTCGAAAACCTGACGGCGTAGCAGGCACTCCAATTGTGTCCTCCGCGGGTAGAGAAAGCCGGTCACGTCAGCTCCTCCTTTGCCCAGGCGCCGTCGTCCTGTGTGGCTCTTTCGGATCGTATCGGCCATGTGCGCTGAGAACCCTAAGGGTGTGACCGTGCGCTTGCAAAAAGGAGCTGATGATAGACGGCTGCACTTTATTCATGCTTGAAGCACTTTCCCTTACATGCAGAGGGTAAGAGACGCTGCCAATTGAGCGCATGCATACCACATGTGCAGCGAACCTGTTGTGGCATGCCAATATCATGAAACGCCACGTACCGCCGCCACACACCCAACCACACAAGCTTTCACACAGGCAAGCGCTGGCCGCCATGCATGTCGCATCTGTAAAAGACTGGATATCATTGCTAGGAAGAGTCGGCTATCAGGGCCTGACTAGACAACGTACAACGCCCAAAAAAGAACACAGTACCGTCCTAGCTCACATACATACAGAGCAATCCCTTTCGACTTTCAAATGCTTCTGGAGAGCTGAAGGCACACCCGGGCCCTGCCATTGCCTTGTTCCAAACAGTGCAGGCCCCCCCCCCCCCCCTCCCCGGGCGGGCGCGGCCGGTGTGACGAATGGGCAACGCCCCACACATGCATGCATGCGCATGGGCGCGGCCCTGACCACAGGTGGCCTGGCCAGCGACCACTGCATGCCAAGCGCATGCTCATGCCGCAGCTCGCGGCCCCAGTCCCAGACAGACGTCAAACGGCCGCCAGCGGCGGCGCCGCGCGCGGCGCTGTCCCTCTCGGCAGCGCTGGCAGCGCGTGCGCGTAGGGTGTCTCCACCACGCGCGCGTCCTCGTGCGGCGCATGGTAGCCGGGCATGTACTCATGGCGCGCGACAGGCTTCCCGCCGTCCGGCGCGCCCGCGCCATCCGCGCCGCCAGCGCCCAGCTCCACGCTGCCCGCCTTGGCCTCGCGCTCGCGCTCCCTGCCCCGCGCGCAGCGCGCGCTGGGACGGCGGCTCGCAGCGGCTGGCTCCCGAGGGCGATGCATGCCCGGAGGCCTCCCGCGCTGCCGGCGCGCTCCCGCAAAAGCCTACCGTGCCGCATGCATCGGCGGCACAGACCCACACAACAGTTGCCAGGAGCCCAGCCTGGAAGGCGCCTGGGTCACGTGATGGTGAAGACGCTTGTACTGCACGTCCACAACACATCGGCGATGGCAGTCACACAGCGCGGCGACGCCCGCACTGCCGCCTCTGCCAGAGACCGGCGCGCTGCGCGGCGCCGGTGTGAGGGAGCCAGGCCGCACTCCCACCGCGGCGCCCGCCGCAGCGCTCGGGTGAGGCAAGGCGCCGGGCGCGCCCGCGCGCGGCGTCCAGGTCGCGGTCGTGCGCCTCGGCCGCGTGCACGCCGTACACCAGGTAGAGCAGGCTGATGATGATGAGCACGATGAAGAAGCGGTACACGGCGTCCCGGCCGAGCGACGCGATCAGGAAGAAGGAGCCGAACACCGCGAAGCCGCACACGTACGGCACCAGGCGCACCCGGAAGCCGGCCGGGCGGTACGCCTGCGCCGCCCGGCGGCGCCCAGGGGTGGGCAGAGGCGGCGGGGCCAGGGTTTGCTCCGGCTGCCAAGCGCGGCCGCGACCTCGCGCTGGATGCAGACCCGTGCCGGGGCGCCCTCTGACGCCGCGCAGCCGGGGCGCCCCGGGGCAAGCGCCAGGCGCCGCGACGGCGCCAGGCACCTGCAGCACTGATGTGCTGCAGCAACGCAGCCTGCTCGAGCGCCCAAAGCGTCAAATCCGGAGCGCCCTCTCCATTCGGTCCGCACAGCCCGGCCTGGTCCCGCGCGCCTATGTATCGTGCCCGGCGAGCCGCTGAGCTGTGCGGAGCGGGTGCACAGACAGAGCCTGGCGTCCCGATGCAGCCCCCGTGCGCGGGGGCGCGCGCGGCGCTGCATGAGCGAACTCGGCGCGACGCGGACCTCCTTGAGCGCGAAGAAGCTGCTGCAGCTGGCGATGATGGCCAGCCCAAACACCAGCAGCGCAATCCACTTCCCGTACCGCTCGGCCGGCCAGACCTTGAAGGTGGCCGCAAATGCTGCGCGCGCCGTGCACGGAGTTAGGGTGTGCTCCCGCCACGCGCCGCCCGGCCACGGGCCCCCCGTGCGGCGCGGCCGGGCGCAGGCGGGCGACCCCGCGTGCAGGGAGCAGCATGTGCGCATCCCTGGGCGCGGTCAGCCCATGGCAGCCGGCCGGGGTGGGCCAGGAGGAGGGAGAGGCCCGTGCGAGAGCCTGCGGCGGCTCACGATGTACTAATCAGCGATCGCCGCATCATATGTTCCAAGTCGCATGCTCTGTTTGCCCGCATGCCTCCCGTCGGCTAGGGGCGCGCGCGGTCCCCTTGCCCATGCTAGAGCGCGGGCGAAACCTGCACGAACCTAGCTCGCCGGCAGCTCCTGCTGAGGGCCTCTGCGCGCCGCAGGAGGCCGCACCAATGGAGAACAGCATGATGAGCGTCCAGCGGACGAGGGTCGGCGCGGGCTGCGTCACGCCCGGCTGGTGGTAGCGCCGGATGAGCACGCACGACGCCACCATGAAGGTCGTGAACAGGAACCTGCCGGGGACGGCGCGCCATGCATCGGGGCCGCTTCTCTGGCGTTTTCAGGGCAGCGGGCACCACGCATAGCCTGGAACCGGGGCACCCTCCCGGCCCGGTCTGCATGCCGGGGAGCGCACAGGCTCCAGGGGCCAGGGCGCGCGCACCCAAAGTTGACCAGGCCCGCGAGCTCGCTCAGCGGCAGGCACAGCGCCAGGGCCGCTGCAGCCCCGGCACGCACACCTCAGCGCCGGCATGGGCCACAGGCATGTGGGCGCCCACACGGCCGGGCCCTGCTCTGCCAGCCCGCCCGCCGCCAGCTTTCCAGGGACGCGAGCTTGGGCGGACACGCCGCACACCGCGCACGCGGCGCGGCAGTCGGGCGCCGGCTGCGCACCCTTGATGATGCCAAAGCCGATCGTGATGCGCAGCGGCGTCCCCGTGTAGCTGTTCACGTATGCAAACCACGCCGGGATGAGGTTGTGGCGCGCCATGACGAGGAACTCGCGCGTTGTCGACATCACGGTGACCTGCGGCAAGACGCGCAGGTGACGCGGCAGTGACGGCCCTGGCGCTCCAGGCGAACGGCTGGGCGCAGATCAGTCGTGGCACGCGCGGCAAACAGGGCCCGCCTCACCGGCAGCTGCGCAGAGCGCGGGCCGCACCAGCAGGACGGTGCCGATGCCGAACACGGCCCCCACGGAGACCAGGTACTGCACCCAGGCCCAGCCGGGGATGGCGCTGAACGCAGCCGAGAAAGGCGCTAGCACGCTGATGTCGTAGTAGGGCACCATGAGCGTGATGGCGATCGCCATCAGCGTATACTGCGCCCGCGGCGCGTGCCGAGTCAGCTCTGGCGCGGCAGCTCGGCCGCGCTCAGTGCGCGCCGGCGGCTCGGCCTCTCCAGGCAGTATTCTGCCAGCGCACAGGGCGCTCCCCAGAGAGCGCCTGCGTGTCTAAGCGACCTGCGTGAGGCGCGCCGCTGCGGCCACGCCCGACGCAGGCCTGTGCCAGGCAGGGCCGCGGGCCGCACCAGGACGGCCGCGATTGTCAGCGAGCCGATGATGGCGATGGGCAGGTCGCGCCCCGGGTCGCGTGCCTGCGCGCACCGCGCAGCTGCGGCGCTGAGAGCAGACCGCCGCCATCCCGCCCCGCTCGCGCCTGAGCGCGATGCAAAGCGCACGGTGCCGGCGATGCTGCGCGAGACGCGGGGTGGGCGGCGGGCAGCGCAGCAACAGGCGGCGGCGGCCGGCCTGTGGGCGGGCCGAAGGGCGGGCGGGGCGCGGCCGGGCGGCGCACCTCCTCTGCCATGTTGCATGCGGCGTCGTACCCTGCGTCAGCAGCAGGCACGCGTCACCTCTGCTGCTGCCGCCGCACATGCACCGCAGCACGCGCGAGCGCGGGGGGTGGGGCAGAGCGGCGGGCGCGCCGCTGTATGCGAAGAAGACGATGCCCGCCGCGCTGAACACGCCCTGGTCGCCAAAGTGCCAGAAGTCGTCCCAGTTGTGCTTGTTGGCGTGCGGGAACGACAGGCACAGGATCAGGATGATGAGCAGGATGTCGGAGCCCTTGACGACAAAGTTGAAGCTCGCCGACTCGCGCGTGCCGTATGCGACCACGGCCGTGATGAACTGCGCGGCGGGGGCGGCTGTGGCGGCTCCGGGCGCGGGTATCCGGGACGGAGCGGGAGCGTGCAGACATAGAGGCCGCATGTCATTTGCAAGCGCACCGCGCTTGCAACCGTCCACAGGCATTGGTATACATCCGTGCTTGCCAAGCAGGGTGACTGTCCATGGCCAAGGTCTACAGCTGTGCCTGCCAGACACTGTGACAGGCTTGTAGAAGTCGCGCCGCGGAGCGCACCAACGTGACGCCAAAGGCGACAAAGTCGAGCTGCACGCCGTTTGAGTATATGATGAAGAAGTCGCTGCGCTGGCCGCACTGCATCGCGAGCACCACATCAGCCCACACCCTTCCAGTGCCACGACGCAACAGCATTGGTCTGCATGCATCAATACATGCGTGATCCCACTGGCAGCAGCTGACAAACATGCACCTGTGTGACAAAGCAGTGATGGATCTCCCATGCATGGTTTCAGGCACGGCGTGACCCTTGCAGCGGACAGCACATGCATGCGCTTGGCATGCAGGCCTTTCCTTGGCTTGCAAGAAACCTGGTGCAAACCAGCGTGCAAGGCTTGCAACACTTGGCACAACAAGCGCTCAGGCCTTGCAAGACTGCTGCTGGCGAGCATGTGCACTTGTCGTACCAGCACAGCCAGGTAGCCAGACCAGGCGCGCGCCACCACGCCGCCCGCCAGGATGGCATCCACGGTGATGGCTGTGACTGTGACCCTGCACGCATCGCAGTGCCCTTGTGTTGTCAGACTGCGAGACGACTATCCATATGCTGCTGAAAAAAAAACCTCATGAATCGCAGGCACGGAACCTAGAGCAGCCACATGCGGAGCAGACCTGATGCAAAACACGCAGCATCCATGCTGACGGGCATGCCATCAGTGCACATTGTGCATGGTTGTCAGAGGTCGCATACGCATCAGAGGCCGCATCAAGTCCATACAAACAAGCGCTGCGCAGTTGCTGGTGCGCACCAGGCCGGGAATTCGCCCATAACTGCCAGAGTGTAGTTGAAGGACGAGCCGGCCAGCGGGTAGTCCACCGCCATCTCAGCAAAAGTCACCGCAGACACCATGGCCAGGACCGCGCCTATGAGATACGATATCACAACCGCGGGCCTATCGCGTATGGAGCCGTTAGTCCAGCGGGCCATGCTTGCACAGAGCTTGGCCTAGGAGCGTGAGACGCAGAAGAACAGCGTGAGGTGCAGGAAACCAGGCTGGAGGCGCGATATGCCTTGTGCATAGCAGCACTCGAGCCCAGGTCGGCTCGAAACGCTTGCGCCATACACAGGCACGCATGCGTATGCAGGTACTGAGACTCCACGGCACGTGGCTTACCCTGCTGTGTTGTGGGCAGCGGTGCCTGCAAGCACAAAGGGGAGCTCAGCTCAGACGACCAGTCACTTGACATCTGCACACGGGAAAGGCCCTGGGAAGGTGGCATACCGGTGAGCACAAACACGCCTGACCTGTCCCGACACGGCGCCGCTTAGTAAGTAAACTTAGTGGTATGCGAGCTTGGTGGTACAGCATGGCACGCGCAAGAGCAGAGGAGCCTTATGAGCAGCGGCGCGTACCCGAGGATTGCGCCAAGGCAGATGACCGTGAGCAACACCGGCCCCAGCACCTTCTTCAGCTCGTGCACGGACTGGTGCCGCGCCGACTCCTCCATCTGTGCAAGGCTCTTGGTCATGAACGCGCGGCGCCGCACTTTCTGCGGCGTCTTGGCCAGCTCCTGCCAGTAGCTGTACCCCATGTTGCGCCAGCATCGGTTTCCCAGCTAGAGAGACGTGCGCTCGCTCATGCAGGCACTAGCTAGTGACCTAAAGGTGAGCCCTTCATAGTCGCTCCAGCGCCAACAAACACGCTGTACAGCTTGAGCATGACGGCGGTGTCACAGCCTCTGTGATGGGTAGCTAGTAGCCTGTCTAGCTACTTACATCTGCTGTAGCTGCAGCGTTCAAGTGTCAGGCAGGCCTAGGTGTAACAGGCCACCCTGGATCACGTGACAGAGCAGATTGATACATGCACATGCGCCGGCCTCGACGTCCGGCGCCAGGCTGAGGCAAGCGCGTTGCGCCGCATGCAGTGCCAGGGCCGGCACTCTGGTCAGACGGAGTTACAGGACTTCATCAGTGCAGGTCCTTCCAAGGTCCAGTTTCATTGCATGAGCGCACCAAGCACGCGAGCCAGGTACCTGCTGCTACAAAGCAAGAAATTCCCCTGTACATCATGAATGTTTCATGTCTGCCTACAGAGAAGGCTTCCAGCCACGCACCTGGTTCACATGTAAGCACTGTTTCTGACCCAGACCAAGGGATACTGCCCCACCTGGTGTGCAGCGTCCTGTCCTGCCTACGCGTTTGGCGCGCTGCCAACGCTGGCCCAGAGGCGAATTCAGCTGTGCCAGACAGGCCAGGGCATACAGCAAATGTCTGTAAAGGATTGGATGCCGAGTGAGCACGCGACCGAGCGATACTAAGCGCCGCGGCTACAAGGCCAGCGGGACAGATGAGCGGCTGCCCAAACAAGCGCGGCTCAGTCCCGCCGCGCAGCAGCGCGCCTGCGCCCAAAGACGCGCAGGGGCGCCAAGCATGCGGCCGCGGCGGCCAGGAGCGCGCGCGCGCACGAGCGCGCCGCGGCCGCCGCGCCGCGCAGCCACTCGCCGGGGTGCAGCAGGCGGAAGGCGAGCGAGACGGCGCGCCGAGACAGCGCGCCCATGGGGAACAGCGCGTCCAGTACACGGAAGGCCGCCGCGTTGACTGCGCGCGGCACGTAGCGCGGCCCGCCTACCTGCGCGCGGCCCGGGCATGTTCCGCTGTGTATCTGTATTGGGCTAGACAGAGATGACATGCATTTAAGCCTGGGGTGATGTCGACGCCACAGCTTCACAGCAAGAGCGACAGGTTCCTCAGGGCCATACAAAGAAGCAGCGCCAGCTCGTGTGTACGACCATAACGCAGACCGTCTGTGCACAACGGGCCCTAACCACAGCGGCAGGGTTTACTGCGTGTGATAGTCTGGTTCACCTGCGTGAGGCTGTACAGCTCGGCCTGCAAGCGCAGGCGCGTGGTGCGCTTGCAGCGCGCCAGGAAGGGTGAGTCGCGCAGGCCCTCCAGCGCGCGCAGGTACCTGCCGGGGGTTCATCCAGCAGTCAGGCCCACAGCTGGCCGGCATGCAAGCTTGCTGCTTGCAACATGATCGTGCAGGCATGCAGTCACGCTTGGTCAAACAATGTCAGCTCACGTCTGCCGGTCGGTATATGATATCGGCATATAACTAAAAAAAAAGATAGGTTACAGGCATGTCACAGCGAGGTATGCCAACATCACTGTGGGTTGTGCCTGGACACAGACTGTACAGTCTGGAGCGGGGGTGCACCACAAGGAAGGGGCAATGCAGTCGCTTAATGTTGACGCAGCATGGTGGGAAGACGCCGCGCCTGAGCAGTGAGAGCTCCTCGCGCATCAGGTGCATGGTGTCCGTGACGGTGTTGACCACAAAGTCGGCGCCCTGGCCATCCGCGCGCACGCCCTCAGCTGGCCTGGACGGCGCCGGAAAGCCCGCCAGCGCTCGGCCCAGCTCCTGTGATCCAAGTGGCGCACATTCAGTTTGAGCTTGTTGGCGGTCGCGTATCTTATGTGCACCAAGAGCATAGGCCCCTCTTAGTACATGAGATGTTGGATGTACTTGATTATGCCAGCATTACGCCATATGCACATTACGCCAATTACTGGCAAGATGATCACAGCCGTGCAATAACCGAGTCAGGTCACAGACTTAGGCAGACAAGACGCGGCAATTTCGCTTTACGCATGGCAGACTGACATGGTACGCAGGCCCGCAGGCGCCGCACCTCCGGCGGCATGTAATATGGCGTGAACGCGGCCACCACAGCCAGCAGTTTCACGCGGGCCTGCGGCGGCAGCGCGTTGAGCCGCGCTTGGTCCGCCGCAAAAATCACCTCCGCCGCCAGCCACTCGTACAGCGCAGCGAAGTGCGCGCGCTCACCGTGCACATCGCCCCAGAGCAGCTGCCGTACGCCTGCACAAGCCCGCCATCAATCGAACGGTAGGTACGTGAGCGCTGCCCCCAGTTCATTTAGCGTGCCTGCCTACATATATAGCAGACATGCCAACCATGTAATCGCTTGGAACCTTGCGAGAACTCCCGTGGCTCATTATGCTATGCCCTGCCGTTGCAATTTGTAAAGACAACAGCTACACAGAGCAAAAGTTCGCTCTATTGTGCTGGCCGGAGCAGGGCATGTTCTGCATCACACTCCCTCTCAGCCAGCATGCCTTGGCGCTGCAGCGTCGTTGCTGTAACAAGGTATGGCAAGCAACAGCGTCTGAGGCGCAGGTGCACTCAACGCGAGGCTCGGCGAACCTGCAACCAGCAAATTGACGTGCTTCTGCCGCTGCTCCGCCCCGCCGGCGTCCTTGTGAGTCAGCATCCATTGGTACAGCAGCGCCGACAGCACTGGCGCTATGTAGGGCTGCGACAGCAGCTTGCGGCATACGTACAGCAGGCCTTCCGCTGCATCCCATTTCTGCGCCGGAGTACAGGCAGTGTGAAGGGCAGACGTACGAGCAGCGTACAATCAGTGTGTGCTCTGCCTGCAGCAGGTGGTGGCGCGCCTTCAGAAAATACGGCGCCAGCACTTCAAAGTAGCGGCACTCGTGGGAGACGCCGAGCTGGTCTACGCGGCGTCAAGGCCCTCAGTGTACACGTTCGCTTGCTGGCACACACACGCGTGCTTGCTGGCAGGTATACTGTGAACGAGAGGACCGCGGAATGAGGCAGCGCACCCCGCGCCTGCTCATCGGCCGCTCCTGTGATGTCTGTAAATACCTCGTCGCATATAATATCTCTGTCATCCTTTTCCTCTGCATCGGTCGCCTGCGCAGCGCTGACCGTGCTGAGAGACACATGCTCCCTCTGCAGGCAGCGCAGCACGCTGCTCAGCTCAGTCGCACCAGGCGCAGCTTCCGCAGGACCTCCCTCGCGAGCCTCTCTCTGATATGGTCCCCTTTCATCTTCTTGTCGCTTCCCAGCTTCCAAGCCGCACAACTCGTAGACGGAGCAGCATTTTCAGCCAACGTAAGCCAGAAAGGGCACAATGACGTACTTTGTGTACGCAAACAGACACACTGTGCACAGAGCTACTGCGGCAAAGAGTGATGCAGCGTCCATCACTGGTCACATCCTGCACACACTGCAAGTGCGGCTGCGACACTCTAGCACGTAAGCACTACTGGCCGATGGTGCGCTCATGTGTGGCCTGGGGTGATGACCAGAGCGCAAGCCGAAAGTAAGCAGCATACCGACTTTGAGTTTGTGTGAAGACATCCAAACCTGCCAGGGCTCATATGTGAGCAAAGGCATTTCACTGGAAGGAGCCTTGCACTTAAAGCTGAGCGCATTACAAGAACTCCTGCACAAACAGCTCCTCACACAGCAGGTCACCTGCCTCCAGGAGCCCTGCGCGCCGACGGCATCCCCTGACTCGCAGCCCTCCAGCCTGCTGACATGCATGCGCTCTCGGGCACAAGCTGACATGCATGCGCTCTCGGGCAGGAGCTGACATGCTGCACTCTCTGGCACAAGCAAATGTGGCTCTGCAGCGGCAGCACACCTTGCGCCGAGACACCCCGGTCACCGCCGAGCAGCCTGTGCAAGGCCTCCACCGCCCCCTGGCCATAGAAGAGATGCATGCAGATGTCAGCCAGACCGGATGTGCTGGTCAGGTCATGCGCTGGTCGTGAGCCAGCAGTGGCACGTACCTGCTCTGACATCGCCATGGGGTCGCCCAGGAGGTCCTGCGCATGAGTGCTCTGCAGTGGACCTGCATCGAGCAGGCATAAGTCTCAGTATGAACGAAGCGGGCAGGCAAAGGTCAATAAAACTCAAAAGTATACAGTGCAACATGGGCATGCAGAGGCCTGGGCGCCCCCCGCGAACAGCTCTGTATGCTGCGTGTGCAACGCCAGGGCATGCAGGGGCCCAACACCATATCATGTACCATATCTACGTCACAATCAAGCCGAACTGTGCCACACATGCACATGCAACGCACTCTTGTCCCAAACTTCACCCACCACCGCTCATAACGAAACGGATGTAGTGATTGGCTCAAGCTGACATAGTAGTGGACGGAGGACCGTCAAGGGATGGAACAGAGGCGCATGCAGCCTCATACCTTCAGGGCCAGCCGGCGCTGTCTCGTCTGCCGGCCTGCCATGCTCGCCAGCCGCGGCGAGCGGGCCATGCTCCCCGCGCCCTGCCACGCAGCTCGCGGCAGCGCCGCTGACCGTGCCGGCGCTGGGGTCGTGCTGGCTGGCGGCTGACGTCGCTTGCCCCATGTCATGCACAGGAGCCCCGGCACCCGCCTGTCGCCAGTCTGCCAAGCAGGCACCAGCGTGCGCGCCAGCTCCAGCGTCTGTCATGGGCCGGGCTTGGGGCGAGCATGGCTGCCCCGCATGCGGCGCGGCCGCGCCAGAGCCCGTTGCAGCCTCGTCAACCCGCGCTGGGCTTGGTCCCGCCTGCGCTGCCGCGCCGCCGCCCAATGCTGGGGGTGCCTCGTCGCCCGCGCATGGTGCGCCCGTGCCGTCAGAGGAACGCCCCGCTGAGCGCGTCTGAGCTTGCGCTGCCGCGTCGCGCTGCGCCGCGTGCGACACGCGCGTCTCCGCGCACGCCGACGCCGCCGCTGCCGTCTGCACCCTGGCGCATCGGCGCGCAGGCCCTGGCTGCTCGGTGTCTGTGTCAGTCTCTGGGGCATGGCCCCGGGGGCTGCCGCTCGCTGACCTGACCGAGTCTGCAGACCACGACCCTGGACACGGCCCCTGGGCAGCCGCTCGCTTGTCCGCGCACCCCGCCCGGCCAGCCGCATGCAGCCCCGCCGCATCCAGCCGCTCCAGCGCATCATGCGCCGGCGCACGCCGCGGCGCCATGGCCGCGCGTCGCTCACGAGCAGGGTCCTGCAGCCGTACACAGTCTTCATCGCCGCTGGCAGCATCCGAGCCAGGGCCGGGTGCGTCCTGGAGGCCGCTGCCCTGCAGCGGCCGCCAGCGCGCGAGCCAGGCCCCGCGCCAGCGCGCCGGGTCTCCTGGGCCCAGTGCGGGCGCAGGCTCGGGATTGCTGGCCGCCCCGCCGTCGCGCTGCGCTGCCGCGAGCGCGCGCCGCTGCAGCGCGTCGCGCCTGCGCAGCGCGTCGGCCAGGATCGCCTGCGGGCCACGGGCAGGGGTGGGGCTGCGCGCATGGCAGGCAGGGTCCCTGCGGCGGCCGGTGGCCGGCGCCGCGACCGTGCCGTCCCACTCTGGCCGCGCGTGGTGCGCGGCGCGCCCGCTGGTGCCGCCGGCCGGAGCGCCGGGCGAGCGAGCGTGGCCAGGCCCGGGCGCCTGCGAGGCCTCCCAGGGGTTGCATGCCCACTTGCTGCGCCCACAAGCGCCTGCCGCCGCCGCTCCAGCCGGAGGCATGAGCGCCGCGCCTGTCGCGGCGCGCGCGCCGAGCCGGTGTGCGCCTGCAGCGCAGGTTTTTGGCCCCGCCCAGCTGCTGCAGCGCGCTGGGGCGCCGGCAGCCAGTGCGCTGTGCGCGGGCGCGCCTTCGCAGAGCCGCAGCGGCGCCTGCGCGCCCTGCACAGTGCTGCCGTCCGGCGCAGGAGCCCGGCCCTGGATGCCCGGCAGCGGCTGCAGCGGCGCGCGCCAGCGCCGTGCTGCCACGGCGCTGGCAGCACGGCTGCCGTCCTGGACATCTGTTGACGCCTGTTCTGGCGCGGCCGTACAGCTGGCGCCGCCCTGCTCGCTGCCACGGCCTTTGGCCTGCACCGCCGCCGGAAGGGAGCTGGGATGCTGGCCAGGCCCGACGAGTGCGCTGCGCGGCGCGCTCCGCACGGCCGCTGCTTTCTGTGCTGCAGGCTCCATGAGAGCGGGCGGCCGCCCTGCAGCGCTGGGCTGGTCGGGCGCGGCATGTGTGCTGCAGGGCACCCTGCGCGCAGGCGCCTGGCGGCCAAGGGTGAGCAGCTGCGGGGCGTCGGCAGCGGCGCGCGGATCCGAGCGCGCACAGCCCGCAGCTGCGCACACGCGCAGCCGGGCTGGGCTGGCGGGCTGGGCCGCGTCCTCTGCAGGCCGGGTCGCGTGCGCTGCTCGGGCCTGCAGGGCCGCCTCCAGGAGCGCCTGCTTGCGGGGCCCCGCACAGCCGCTTCAGCACCAGGCCTGCTGTGGACACCGGGGAAGACACGGGGTGGAGCTGGCTGGGTCTGGGAGTGCGTGGGCAGGCGCGCAGTGCAGGCAGAGCAGGGGTTGGCTGGGACGGCAGGGCGCGCCCGCTGCTGCTCCACCGCCGCTGCCTGCGCCGCTACGGCGGCGGCGAGCCCCTTCAACTCCGCCTGCTGTGCCGCCTTTGCGCCTGCCGCGCCCGCACAGCGTGCTGTCAGCCCCAGGCTCAGGGCGGCACACCCTGCTGCCTGGGCGGTCGGGCCCCCGGGGAGCGCGCCCTCCTCCGCAGCATCCAGGTCGAGCAGCCGCTGCACAAGCGCAAGCACCAGCACCTTGCGCTGCTCTCGGCGCGCGCGGCGCGCGGCCCTCCGCGCTACGCGCTCATGGCGCGGTTCCTGCGCGTCTGATCCAGCCGCACGCGCCTGGCTTCCTGGCTTGCGCGCTGCGGCCTTTGCATGCGTAGGCGTCCTGCTCCGAGCAGGCACACATCTTAGTATATGTTTTATGTTACACTGGCAGAGCTGGGTGCGCCACAGGCTCGGCTGAACCTTGCGGCAGTGGCGTCCGCTGCTCGCGCGCTGGGTGCCGTCAACTCCATCGAGCTGTCTGACATCAAGCCGGCCGTGCCCCCGCATGCCACGCCCAGGGCAGGTGTACAGGGCCTGCGGCAGGCTGTTTACAGGGCCGTTGTGATCACTCCACAGCAGCGGACCGAGTCACGGAGTGTAACCCTGTGCCCCTCGGCTCAGGGTTTCTACCTCCAGACAAGCCATCGGACTCGAGTTGCAACTTGCAGGAGCAACTTGGAGTCTGCAGGGACACAAGACAGGGGCTGCTATGCTGGCCGGGCAGGCCTGCGGGGCCGGCAGCAGGCGCTGCCCTTGCGAGCCTGGCCCCAGCTGCAGCTTCATGACAGAACCTGTGCTGCCTCAGAGGAGTCACCTCTGGACACAGGTGAGAACGGCCCTCTTCGCTGGCATTGTCGCACATCTCCTGCGAATGCAAAATGCAGACGTCTGAGCCACCTGGTTGATGCTGCAGACAAGGCGCTCAGCTGCGCTGCCTGAAGGCGCAAGCAGCCACACCCGGCGCGGCGTGGGCCGCAGGAGACGAGCGCGAGCAGTGCTTTCTGTGCGCACTCACTACTGCCAGCTGCTGCGGCCTCCTGCCCTGCGTCCTGGCGTGCCTTGTCGACAACTGTACTGACGCTGCACCGCGCGCTCCGGTGCAGGCGGCGGCGCCAGCGGGCCAGGCCGCGGGCTCTGGTGGGGGCCAGCAGCCGCAGGCAGTGCCGCGCAGCCAGTGGCTCTTCGAGCCCAAGCACGGCCTGCCGATCGTGCGGAAGCAGCTCAAGTGCGCTGCGCGCGCTGCGGTGCCTCTGTCAAGCGCTCGCACCGCCCGGCTGCGCTTGCTATTATATAGCACGCCCGAGCCTGCACGCTGGCAGCGAGCTGCGACGCAGCAGGCGCCCTGCGGCGGCGGGGCGCACGCTGACGGGCGCGCCGCGGCGCTGCGGCCAGGTACGGCGAGCTGCTGCGGGAGGTGCGGCTGGGCCAGATTAAAAACGTGCTGTTCTTCGACCACGAGCACCTGACATTCGACGAGGAAGAGTGGACGCCCGTGGAGGGGCCCTGCCTGGTGGAGTACCGTGACGGCCGCCTCGCGCAGGCGTACATCCCGCCGCACGACGTCCGCATCCAGTGCGCGCCCCTGCGCTCGATATACTCTCGCACCGCCGCTCTGCGCGGCCACGCCATTCAACCACTGCCAGGCCCCGCCCGTAGCGTAAAATCGTGGCGTGCCTGCGTCTGCGGTGGACGCGCCCCACGCGTGCGGGCCGCCTGAGCTGGTTGGCAGTGGCGGGCGGCCCGCGTGAGCTTGCATGCGGCGGGGCGAGCGCGCGGCGCCGAGCGGCGCCGGGCGGGGCGCCAGGTGCGCCATGGAGACGCACAACGTGCGCGCGGACCGCCTGAGCGCGCCCATGACGGCCGAGGACTACAAGGAGTTTGTGCCGGCGGGGCGCTTCCAGCGCTCGCTCATCACCGCGCTGCCGTTCTTCGCGCTCGCGCTCGCGTACGCGGCCACGCAGCTGGCCGCCTTCCTGAAGGCACGCCCGGGCAGCTCCCGCGCCCGGCGCCAGCCCGCGCTTGGCGCCGGCCCGCTCGCAGCGCACCGGCCATGGCCAGCCCTGGCCTGCGGTCCTCGCAGCCGCCTGCCGCCGCCTCGCGGCGCCGACCCCGCTCGCGACTGCGCGTGCAATCCCCGGCGCCCGGCGCAGCGCCGGGCGCTGCCTGGCTGCGTTGCCGATGCGCGGCTGCTGCTGCCCTAAGCCTGACCTTAACCATTCTGCGGGCGCGCCTAGAGCGCCATGCGCGCCTCGCAGGGCGACCTGGACGACCGCAAGAAGATCCTGAAGGCCGAGATTCGCAAAGAGATGGAGCTGGAAATGCAGCGCGAGCTGCTGCCTAAGCTCTGACCCTAAACATCACGTGGGCGTGCGCGTAGGGCGACCTGGACGACCGCAAGAAGATCCTGGCGGCCGACATCCGGAAAGAGAAGGAGGCGGAGATGCAGCGCGAGGCGGACGGCCTGGCCATGGAGGCGCGCACGCTGGCCGGCATGGGCTGGAGCGTGGAGGAGATTGCGGCCGAGCTGCAGCGCATCAAGGCGGGCCCCGGATCTCAACCCTAATCCCTGGCCCTAACCCTATCCCAGCGCGCCGTGCAGCCTGCCTGCGCGTCGGGCCGCGGCTGCGAGCCCTGATGCTGCAGGCTCGCGGGCTGCGGGCGGAGTGCCCAGGTGTGCTGGGGCGCGGCGCGGGCGCCCGGCGTGCCGAGCGGCCCATGCTGCTCGGCGGCACCAGAGTGTGGTTGTGGGGCGAGGAGCTCTGACGTGCACTGATCCGGCGGCTCGTCCAATGTTGTCCAATGTTACAAGGTCGCCAGTCGATGGCCACGAAGCCGCCCCCGGGGCAAGGCCGCCACGCGGCGTGCGGCATTGTTGCATGAGCGGCAGCGCCGGCCCCGCACCCGTCACCGCCGACGCAGCGCATCAGCCCGGCGAGCGCTGCGCCCTGCCGCCGCCCAGAGGCTGGCCGCGCCGTGCCGGCGGGCGCGCGAGGCCTGTGGTTGCGCGGCGATGGGTCGACCATGCACGTGCTCCGCGTGCAGGTGCCCTTCAACGTGGAGTACGTCAGGAAGCTGGTGAAGGAGGAGCGCGAGAAGGCCGCAAAGGCGGGCGGCGGGCCCGTGTACACCTACAACACGGAGGCGCGCGCCGGCCCCAGCGCCGCGCCCTGCGGCGAGCGGGCGGCGCCCTGCCCGGCGCAGGCTGCGGCCGCGTGCATGCCTGGCACCCGGGGCTGAAGCCTGCATGTGGCATGCGTGCGTGAGCGCAGCGGCGCGGGTGGTCAGCTCGTGGGGCGGCGGCGCGCGAGGCCGACATGCGCCCGGCTGACAGGGCGACGAGGGCGTTGGGCGCCGCGCCCATGACCAGGGCTTGTTGCTCAGGTCGCCTGTCCGCGATCGCTGCATGCCACCTATCCTATCCTCAACCCTCATCCCTACAATATGTTATGTCAGCCAGTTCAGTGCGGCGCCGCGCGCGCGCAGGCGGAGCAGCAGGCCGAGGCGCTGCGCAAGGCCAAGGAGGCGCCGGAGGGTGAGGCCAACGACTTTGAGAAGGCGGCCGAGTTCGGGCGGCTGCGCACGGTCAAGGTGCAGCAGGCGGGCGCCCAGGACGAGACCGAGCGCGAGGTGGCCAAGGAGATGGCGGTGCGCATGCGCCAGGCGCAGCGCAACATGAAGGGCGTCAAGCTGCAGTACACCGAGGCGGGCGTCATCACGTTCGACGACGTGGCCGGCATCGGCGACGCCAAGGCGCGCGGCCGCCCGCTGTCCAGCGCCCAGCGGGCGCCGCGCGCTGCTCCTGTCGTAACCCCAGCTACAAATCCTGTCGCAACCCCAACCCTCATTCAATGCGGTGGCCGGGGGG